>ERZ1034920.305-NODE-305-length-40565-cov-7.532980_pt1 | contig 40565 bp, 36 predicted proteins | sample MGYA00520688_ERZ1034920 | MGnify/ENA primary metagenome ERZ1034920 (study PRJEB33766, sample SAMN09781785) | gut metagenome | biome: gut microbiome | host: Homo sapiens | place: Madagascar | study: EMG produced TPA metagenomics assembly of the PRJNA485056 data set... | reverse complement strand
CGGCGGGGGTGGATGCCGCAGCACCGCACCCTGCCAGCAGCGCGGCCGCCAGAATCAAGGAGATGAGCTTGGTGTTTTTTGCTTTCATTGGGGGTTCCTACTTTCCTTTATATATAGGGCGCGTTTTGGGGAGGTGGCAAGCCGGGAATGGGATATAGCCGGGCGGTTTTGGCAGGCATTGTCTGCCCGCTGGCTCACGGCTTCTCCACAAACACAAACTGCCCGAGAGGGACATTCCCCATCGGGCAGAATGTATCGCTCTTAGCCGTTCAGGGTGTCGATAGCGGCCTTGGTGTGCGCAACGTACAGCTGCTGAACGTCGGCAATCTCGCCCAGACCGGCAATCTGGGTGTCCACGCTATCAAAGCAGCCTGCGGCGTTGAACTGGCTCAGCCAGGAATCCTCGTCCGCACCGGCCATATCGTTGTTGGCGTGGTCACCGGCAACCACCATCAGCGGGCGCAGCACAACCTTGGTGTAGCCGGCCTCCTTGACCTTCTCAATGACGGCCTCGCAGGCGGTGTCCTCCGGCTCGCCCTCCACGGTGCCGATGAACACATTGTCATAGCCGAGGGTCTGCATCGTGGTCTGCATCTGGCTGTAGCTGACCTTGGCAGTGTGGGAGGTGCCGTGGCCCATAAACACAAAGGCGGTGCCGTCCGCAGCGGCAGCAGCGGCATCCTCATAACCGGCGGTCTTGACAGCCTCTGCCGTGATGGCGGCGGCTACGGCCTCCTTGTCCTGGTTGATAACGGTGGCATCGCTGCCAACCTCGCCCAACAGGGGCTCGGCAATGGCAACGCTCTCGAACTTGTCTTTATACTGGTCAATGGCCTCGCACATCTCGTCATACTCGGCACCGTGCATCAGGTGGGTAGGCTGGACAACCAGATTCTTGACACCGTTGGCCACAGCGCGGTCAAGCGCCTGCTGCATATTGTCAATCTTCTCGCCATCGCGGGCCTGCACATGGTTAATGATAATCTGCGCGGTGAAGGCGCGGCGGACGCTCCAATCGGGGTACGCGGCCTGCAGGGCATCCTCAATGCCTTTGATGTCCGCGGCGCGGCTGCCGTTGAAAGAGGTGCCGAAGCTGACAACCAGCAGCTCATTCTCGCCGATGTCATCCGCGTTGCGGGGGTCATCCTCGGCGGCATCGCCGGTGTCACGGCCAAAGTAATCGGGGTCAGCGTTTTCGCCCTCGACCAGCTCCTTCTGGGCATCGGTCAGGGCATCCCATGCGGCCTTGGCGGCCTCGCACTGGGCGTCGGTATCGTCATTGCGCTCCTGCACATAGATGGCGTCAATCAGGTCTGCACAGTTCTTCGCGGCCACTTCGTCTGCATCCCCTTCTTCTGCTGTTGCCTCGCTGACAGCCTCGCTCTCGGTGGCGGTGCTTTCGGCAACGCTGTCGGTGGTTGCGGCGGTGCTACCGCAGCCGGCCAGCAGGGCGGTGGTCAGGGCCAGGGCCGCCAGCACGGCGGCGGGCTTCTTGTAGTGGATTCTTCTCATTGTGTTTTGCTTCCTTTCCTTTTTTATGGGTGCAGGAGAGGACAGCAGCGGCCGCGGCGCTCACGCCGTGTTGCCATAAGAACACTCAAATAAGCCCACAATAAAAACGAGGCCTTTTTGTGTGCAGAATGGCAACACAAAAAAGCCCCGTAGTTTGGCAGGTTCTTTGCGGTACAACCAATTCCTCGTGATTTGGAGCCGTTCGCCCCCGTACCCGGCAGTGGGCAGGTTTCCTGGCTGAAAGATCAACACCCGCCGCCGCCTTCCCGAGCCAGGCTCAGTGACCGGCGCATACGCACCCTGGCGGCAGATTCCCTTATCACAGTGACGAGATCGTACAGGATTTGCACCTGTTTCCCTTTTACCCTTTTCTGTGCGCGCAGCCGCGTACAAAAAGGCACCTACTGTCGTATTCAGTTTTACGTTGGTAGTATACCACACACAGCCCAGAAACGCAAGAGCCGGTTTTGGACGTACAGGCATCTTTCGGTAACTGCTTGCACGGCGGGTTCGTCTACCTTATAATATAGATAGACAAGACGCACAAGGAGAGTGAATACGCCATGATTTTGCAGACCGGCTTCCGCACCGATATTCCGGCCTTTTACAGCGCATGGTTTGTCAACCGGCTCAAGGCCGGTTTTGTGCTGGTGCGCAACCCCTACAACCCGCAGGCTGTGACACGGTATGAAATCAACCCGGATGTGGTGGATTTGATAGGCTTCTGCACCAAAAATCCCGGGCCTATGCTGCCACATATGGATTTGCTGCGCCCCTATGGGCAGTATTGGTTTGTCACCATCACCCCCTATGGGCCGGAAATTGAACCGCACGTGCCCCCTGTGGAAGCTGTTTTGCGGGATTTTATCACACTTTCCGAAATGGTCGGCGTGAACTCTATCGGCTGGCGGTATGACCCGATTTTTCTTTCCGATGTCTACACGGTCGAGCGCCACCTTGCCGCATTTGAACATATGGCCGCGAAACTGGCCGGGCACACGAAAACCTGCGTCATCAGCTTTATTGATTTGTATGAAAAGGTGCAGCGCAATTTCCCGGAGGTGCGCCCTGTCCCCCGCGCCGAGCGTGAACGGCTGGGCCGCGCCTTTGTAGAGATTGGCCAAAAATACGGTATGACCATCCGCCCCTGTGCCGAGGGCAACGATTTGGCGCGCTTTGGCGCAGACTGCCGCGGCTGTATGACCGCCGAAACCTTTGAGACTGCGCTGAACCGCCGCCTGAAATTGCCCCCGCAAAAATCTGCCCGCAAGGAGTGCGCGTGCTATCTCACTGCAGACATTGGCGCCTACAACACCTGCGGCCACCTTTGCCGCTATTGCTACGCCAACTACAGCAAGGAGCTGGTCGCGCAGAATATGCGCCAGCATGACCCGCAGTCTCCGTTTTTGATTGGCCACAGTCAGCCCGGAGATGTGATACACCAAGCCAAGCAGGAAAGCTGGCTGGTTGACCAAATCAGTATGATGGAGCTATTATGATCCCAATGCCCGGCCCCCCGCCGCGGCATTATTTTTTTGATGAAAATTTGTCGGTTTAGGAGTGGGGTGGGCTATTCTGATACATGGTAGTGATTTTTCCCCTACGCCAACCTGATATGTGCCGTACTGCCCGCCGCCACACAGTAGGGGCCGGGCATGCCCGGCCCGCGGGTTTTCTGTAAGCAGCATTTGGCGGGTAAGCACCCGGGCGGAGCAGAGCCCCGCCCCTACTGACAGGCTAACCCATCAGCGGCCAGCCAACCCACAGTTATACTTGCCGTTGATACATCGTTGCCATTTCAACATATATGTTATCCTATTTGTATTTTATATTCAGTTTGTACAGTTTGTAGTGTATGTGGTATGTAAATTACGCATTTATTTTAAGTGCTGCCCCTCTCCCCTATCTCTTTTCTCACACACCAACTTTTTTTCATGAAAAAAAGTTGGTGTCCTTCCCTCCCCAACAAAACTCGCTTTCCAAAATAAGAAATCCTTTCAAAACCAGCCCATATCAAGCATACGTTTTGTATTTTATTTCTTATAATATCCAATATGTATTTTGTAATCTTCTGAAAGAAAGTCGGTTTACCTCCAGCATTGTTTTTCTCCGTCTTTAATATATTCACGTATTATCGTATAATATTTATATCCTTTCTTATTCTTTTTACCAAAGAAAAAAAGTCTGTTATCGCTTATTTAAAAAATCCTGTCAGTTTGCCTTCAAACCCCATCCATACTCCCCTTTTCTTTTCCTTCCACCATACAAACCGACTTTCTTTCAGTAAAATTCATTTTCCTCGCCACTATAAGCCGACTTTTTTCATCTATTGCGAAAGAAAACAGTATTTGCTTCTCCCCTGCCCGGCCTTGCCGCAGCATTGTAAAACCGACTTTTTTTCAGCTATAAACAGACTTTTATTCCCACCAAGAAAACTGAAAAAATGTCGGTTTTGCTATGAGAAAAAGTCGGTTCCGGAATGAAAATAGGTTTGTTTTGCAATGAAAGAAAGTCGGTTTTGGCAAGAAAAAAAGTTGGTTTCTTCTATATATAAATAAAAATATAAATTATAAGAGAATAAGTAAGTAAAGAAGAAAACATAAAAATGAAAAATAGTTGACAAAGCCATAGCTTCCCTTTATTATACTTATATGTGGTAGTGTGCAGATTTGTGCGCAAAGTGCTGAGGAAAGGACAACCCGAGTGGAAACTGCTTCGGGCCGTGACCATTTATGAAAGAAAACGACGCAGCAAAAAACAATGACAACAATGAGGTCGAGGTTGTAACCGGCGAAGTCCTCGACCATACGCTGGCAGTTGACCCGGCAAGCAGCAAAAGTCTTTCCTTTGGCTCTTTTGTTACGAAATCTAACGATTTGATTCAAAAGACCAAGTATTCCCTTCCCCGCACCGAACAAAAAATCCTGTTTATGCTGCTGTCCAAAATTGACCAGAAAAAGGATAAGGATCCGTCAAAAACATACACGCTGACCTTCTCGGAGTTTTCCAAGCTGACAGGCGTCAACGCGATGGACCCCGGCTACATCAACTATCTGAAGGACACTGTGCAAAGTCTGGAACGCCGCGACTTCTGGGTAGTTCTGCCGGATGGGCGGTACAAAAGTATGTCCTGGCTGGACCGCGGCACGGTGGTGGACACCCGCGATAAGACCATCAGCATCCGGTTCAACCGGGATTTGTGGCCGCAGGTGGCCCAGCTGACCAGCAACTACACGTCCTATTCCATCGAGTATCTGCTGATGATGAAGTCAACGTACAGTATGCGTGTGTACGAAATCATCCTTTCCTATGACAACGGAAGCCGCAACTACGGCTATAACAACGGCCTTGTTTTTGAGCCGGTGACGGAAGAAATCCTGAAAAAGTTCCCCGATATGCGCAGTGAGCTGAAGGGCTACAAATATAAGCGCTTTAAATGTGATGAGCTGCGCAGCCTGCTTTCTGTTCCCACGCCGGAGGAGCGCGGCCGCGGCAAAAAGAAAAACAGCGATGAACCGGCAAAATATAGCCGCGAGAAAACGCTGGATGAGAAATACCCCACCTACTACGATTTTGATAAACACGTTTTAAAGCCGGCGAAAAAAGAAATCAACGAGATGACCGACCTGTGGGTGGAGTACATCCCGGTTCGCATCAAGGGCACGCGCAAATATGAATACCTCTATTTCTTCATCAAATACAAATCGAAGGATGAAATGAAAAAAGTGCGGGCGTTCCACGATTCCAACGCGGGCCCGGATGGAGAGGTTGCAAAAAAGCCACGGAAAACAAAAAGAAAAAATGTCGGTTTTGCGGCCGGAGAGAACGTATCTACGCCGCTTCCCGACGAAATCCTGACGATGTCCTATGTGATGGCGCGGCATGAGCTGGAAAGCCGCATCCAATATTTTTCTTATGAAAAAAAGTTGGTTTCCGATGAAAAAAACATCCTTGCGGATATTCTTACCTACACATCTAAGCTGCTGACAAACCAGAAAAAGGCAACTCAGGCGGAAGAATCGCTCGAGGCGCTGAACCGGATTATCAAAAATAACGGCGACCTCAAGCTCTGGGTGCTGGGTATGGAAGAAAAATTCAAGGATATGCTGCAAAAAACGACTGAAAAAAAGTCGGCTCAGTATTACCGCGTGGTGGTTTACAACGAACTGATCGACAACTCGGCCGCTACCGTGATGGCCGGGCAGCGAAAAGCCGAACAGCTGGACGGCAAGAGCGCGATGCGGGTGGATATGTCCGTATTTGACGATGAGTAAACACGGCAAAACGGCAACGATGAATGAACGCCAGTAAGGGCGGCACAGAAAACGGAATTTCCTGTTTTCTGTGCCGACTGTTTTATATAAAAAGTGGCAACGATGAATGAACGACAAAATTGTGCTGTTTTTATTGACAGTATACAAAAGGAAAGGTATAATAGAAGCAACAAAACAGCATCGGAGACGTGACAAAAACGGCAACGATGAATGAACGACAGTGACACGGCACGGAAAGGCTGGGTACATATGGCATATTGCATTACGGTTTGTATGCAGAAAGGCGGCGTCGGCAAAACCACGCTGACCATTAACCTTGCTGCCTGTATGGCAAAGCAAGGCAAAAAGGTTCTTGTGGTGGATACTGACCAGCAGGGCGATTTGACAAGCACGGCCACGGAATATTCTGTTTCCACCGGCCATTTCGCCAAAAAAGGCGTGTATGATATGATTCACGCGCATGATATTGCGGTTGCGGCCAACTATGTCTCCCACACCCAGTATGAAAACATTGATATTATCCCGGCAAACGCCAACACGCCGCTGGTCCCCGGACTGATTGAAATGTCGGCAACGGCCTCCAACGGGACCATCAACAAGTATGAGATGCTGGCGCTCTGCCTGTGCGAGATTGCCGACAACTACGATGTGATTCTGATTGATACTCCGCCGAACCAGGGGCTGCTTGTGCAGAACGCGCTGTATGCAAGCGATGCCGTGCTGATTCCGATTCACAGCACCTACTACAGCCTGCAGGGTCTGGGCGAAATGCTGCGCCTTTTCTTTGAGCTGGAAAAGACGGCGGATACCGAAATCAACGTGCTGGGCGTTGTGCTTAGCATGGTAAAAAGCCGTGTAGCCATGAACGATTGGCTGCAGGATAACCTTGACGAAAAAATGCGCGACAACGAGCTTTACAAGCATTTTGGCATTGATGAAACAAAGTTCTTCAAGAGCACCATCAGCAACAATCAGGCAATTGTGGAAGGCGAAATTATGGGCCCGGCCATCTTTAATGTATCGGATAAACGCAAGTCAACGGGCGGCAAGAAGAAAAGAGAAACCGGAGTTTACAAGGCAGCGAGCGAGTATATGAGCCTGTGTGATGAAATTCTGGCAAAAATCGGCGAGGAGGACTGAACAACATGGGCAGACTGGACAAGCTGAAGAAGAAATCGGCGGCGCGCACAGAGGCAATGGACGAGGCGCAGAATCGCATTACCGCGCAGAGCATCGTAAAGAGAGTGAACGATGTGGAGCCGGAGCGTCTAGATCTGGCTATGATTGTGACTAACCCAGACAATGAGCTCTACCGCACCGAGGATACCGAGGAGGAGGTCAAAAAGCTGGCGGATAACATCCGTATGGTCGGCCTTCTGCACAATCTGGTGGTCTGCAAATGCGAAAGCGGTGAAAACAAGGGCAAATATGAGCTGCTTTCCGGCGAAAGACGCTACAAGGCGTTGAGCTATCTGGTGCAGGAGCACTCCACCGATGAGAATGCGCCGGATTGGAACCGGCCCTACTGTATCAAACTCGAGGGCTTGAGCGAGGTGGAAAAAGTTGTCTATCTGGACACCGCAAACCTGATGGTGCGCGGCGGCTTCGGCAACGAAAAAATTGCGAGAAAGGCAACCGTCCGTTTTGTTGAAAACCTGCAAAAGCCACCTTTTAATATGACGGAACAGGAAGCCAAAAAACAGCTGAAAGAGCTGAGCCCGATGAAGCCCAGAACGATTGACAAGGGCTTATCCATTGAAAAAAATCTGGTGCCGGAGCTGAAGGCGTTGCTGGATGATGGCATCATTACCCGCACGGCGGCGGAAAGCTATGTGAACCTTACGAACGCCGAGCAGAAATCGGCTGCGGAAACTTTTGCACTGGCGGAAACGATTGAGCCGCAGTCCCGGCGCGAAAAGGCCAAAAAGCAGCTTGCAGAAGGCCTGCGCGATGTGCTGGACAGCAATGACCTGACCCAGAGAACCGACATTCTTTCAGCAACAAAAAAACTGGTGGAGGAGCTCTGCGAAAAGCCGACCAACGCCCAGAAGAAAGAAAAAACCAGCTATGGCCGCGACAGTGTTGTGATTGGCGAGCAGGTTCCGGCTGTCACCAAAAAGCTGCGGCGGCTGGAAAAGGCACTGAACGCGGATGGCGGGCTCAGCATTATTACCGCCCGCAGCGTTGAGGAACGGCAGGCATATATCCAGAATCTGGATGAGCTGATTGCGTTGGCCGATACCATCCGCCAGAACATCCAGAGTACGATGTGAGTATGGCAAGGGAAAAAATAGTCATTCGCCTGCTGCCGGAGCTGTACGAGGTTCTGGAGCGTTACGCGGCATGGTCGGACAAAAAGGTGGCCGCGCTGATTTCCGAAATTCTGCACGAACAGTGTGAGGCTGCGCGCAGGGCAGGGGAGAGTGCAGGCTGCAGGCGGTACGTCCTGAACCGCCTTGGGGTGGAGATGATTCCCACAAACCGCAACAAGGCCAAAAGCAGCACCGGGCAGATTTCGGTGCGGCTCAGCAGGGAGGACATGGAAACGCTGAACAGCATCACCCGGAACAACCCGGAGGGTTTACGAATTGTTAATGGCGAGGTAACTTATACATATCGTAAAATAATTCCTGGGATGCTGCTCAATAATGAGATATTCAGTGGGCTGTTTCACACGTAAATATTGATGCTACTATCGGGTCGATGCTTGGCATTGGCCCGATGATTTTTGTACAGGAAGGGGGGGAAGGGAAGTGTTCCTGGTGGAGTAGAGCCCGCCCCCTACCACACGATTTCCGGCAGGCCGGTAGGGAGGGGCCTTGACCCCTCCGCTGGTTTGTGGCAAACGGTATTTGCCGGGTCACTTGCGGGGCGTCGGGGACGCCGCCCCCTACAAATAAACCGGAAACAGCATACTGCCGCAAACATCGGCGGGGTGGGGGCACCCCGCCCTACGCACAACCGATTAACGGATGCTCTGTAGGGGCCGGGCACGCCCGGCCCGGTCGTTTTCCATAAGCGGGCATTACCGGGCAGAGCTACCAATAGTTACCAATAGACGGTTGCTTGCGGGAAGATTCCCCCTCATCCGGCCCTGCAATGCACCTTCTCCTCGGACCGGAAGAAGTGCATGGAAGCGGGCATGGCCGGTTACATTGCCAAGCCTATCAGTCTGGATGAAATCACCACAACCCTGCGGGAGGAAACCCCGGCAGGCAGATAAAGCATACGCCCCGCAGGCTGCGTGTAACAGGCAGCTCTGCGGGGCGTGGTGGTTTTTAAGGGCATATCTGGGCGTTGAGGACGCCGCCCCCTACAAAGGAAAACCGTAAGCGTCGCTCACTCATTCATGCTTTTATAGTTTTCGCCCCAGCTCCACATGGCGTCAAGGATAGGCTTCAGGCTGCGGCCAAGGTCGGTCAGGGAATACTCCACCCGGGGCGGTACCTCGGCGTATACCTCGCGGTGCACAAGGCCGTTTGCCTCCATTGCACGGAGCTGGACGGTCAGCACCTTCTGGGAGACATTGCCCACGCACTTTTTCAGCTCGCCAAAGCGCTTGGTGCCGGTCATCAGGTCGCGCAGAATCAGCACCTTCCATTTATCGCCAATCAGGGTCAGGGTAGTTTCTACCGGGCAGGCGGGCAGCTCTTTTTTTTTCACTTCATCCATAGCAACAACCTCCAAAATTTTATTAAAGACCCGAAGGGGCGGAAAATGCAGCCGCGACGGCAAGGCAAAGTGCCGCCCCTTTATGTTCGCCGGCGAGATGGACGGCAAGCTGTGGTTCTGCACCAACAGCACCAAGGACGTCTACAAGGATATGCAGCAGAACCCGGAGATTGAGATTTCCGTTTCCAGCCCCGAGTATGCGTGGATTCGCCTGCATGGCAAGGCTGTGTTTGAGAACAATATGGCCGTTAAGGAGATGTGCATTGCCAACCCCATTGTGAAGGGTCAGTACGGCGAGGCCACCAACCCGATTTTTGAGGTGTTCTATCTGGAAAACGCCCACGGTCTGATTGCCGACTTCTCCGGCAACCCTCCCTACGAGTTCTGATTCACAGCCAGCGATACCGCTGATTGAAAGGATGCTGCGCGTATGCAAAACCAGGATTATCTGAAATTGCTAGTGGAGCAGCTGCACTTCACCACCGTGGCCACCCTTGGCGCGGAAGGGTCAAAAATATTGGCAGCGAAAAGCTGGACGAGATTTTTGAAAAGAACACCTAAAAGCCTTCCCGCAAAGGGAAGGCTTTTTTAATTGCGTCACAACCTTGACGCAGGCCGACGCCCTGGGTACAATATTCCTAGAATCAATCGTTGAGGTGAAAGCGATGCAATACACACAGCATTATGATTCCCCCTTGGGCGGCATCCTGCTGGCGGCGGATGAAGTCGGCCTGACCGGGCTGTGGTTTGACGGCGCAAAATACTTTGCGGCAGGGCTGGACCCGGCGTACCGGGCCGAAGCTACACCGGCCCTTTTGCAGGCAAAACGCTGGCTGGATATCTACTTCAGCGGGCAGGAGCCGGATTTCACCCCGCCGCTGCACCCCTGCGGCTCGGCCTTCCGGCAGGAGGTATGGGCGCTGCTGCGTCAGATTCCGTATGGGCAGACCACAACCTACGGTGCATTGGCCGCCCGGCTGGCGGCGGAACGCGGCCTTGCCAAAATGTCCGCGCAGGCCGTGGGCGGTGCGGTCGGACACAACCCGATTTCCCTCATCATACCCTGCCACCGCGTTGTCGGCACAGACGGCAGCCTGACAGGCTACGCGGGCGGCATTGACAAAAAAGCGCGTCTGCTGGCGCTGGAAAAAGATAAAAAATTTTGAAAAAATAGCGCCGAAGGCCGAAATTTGCAAGGGTTTTGCAAGAACGGGTGTGCTATACTGTAGCTGACAGATAGCAAAAAGTGCACACTGGGTGTGTCCTCGTTCAAAAGGCAAAGTGACTATGAAAAACGATACCAACAACCAACCGGGCTCTGTGGGAATGGGGCTGCGTTTTTCAGCGCACTGCTGGCGGCGCTGAGCTTTTGCACCAGCTTTGGCAGTGTGGCCGTTATGGCGGAGGAGGCTGCCCCCGCCGCAGAGACAGTGCAGCCGCTGACGGAGGAACCGGCGCAAGCGGAAAGCAGCACCGTCCCCGCCACGCCGCAGACACCTGCCGTGGAGCAGACCGGCTCTGCCGCACAGACTACCGCCCAGAGCGCGGCACCCATCCCGAACACCTCGGATGCCTTCCCGCTGGTGCCGGTGCTTCTGCTGCTGGCCTTCAGCGCCTGCGGCCTTACCATAGCCGTAGTGCTCTCCCGCAGACGCAAGCGGTAAAACGGAAACACAATGCTGTATGCCCCAACCGCGCAATAATTGCGGTGGTTCTGTAGGGGCCGATGCCCACACCGGCCCGCGGGATGCCGTATCCCCCTTCAATAATCAAAAAAAGACGATGACAGGAAATCTCCTGCCATCGTCTTTTTTGTTTGAAATTTTCCGGCTCAATCCTGCTTTTTGTCCTCGTCAGAATCAACCTTTTCCGGAAACGCATCCACAAAGGCGTTCTCTACCCTTTTATAACCGCCGACCACGCTGTCCTCGATTTTCTGGTAGGCGTCGGTGACCTTTTCGGCCATACCACCGGTTTTCAGTGAGCTGTCCTCCTCCCAAAAGGTGTCCTCAAACTTGTGACAATATCAAGGCACTATTTTATGCGCAATGGAAGAAGGCGATTAGGAACTCACGTTTGAGAGGCTGCAAAAGCATTATGTAGGCTAAGAAAACCATAGTACAGCAATTTCAATACCATATGCGATTTGTTTGAAATATCAAGAGCCTGTTTAATGAATGCGGCTTTGGTACGTGCATTTTTTGTAAACATATGGATAATATATTGAAAAGCTATGGCTTTTGTGATAAAATTTAATCTGTATATTTAGGAATATACACTTGGAATGGAATCCTGTATATTTATTGTCAAAATAGTTACAAGAAGGCAGAATTCATTGGTTTTGGGGAGGCCGCTTTGAAAAGCCGCTGTTTTGATTCACAAAAATCAACAAAATACCAAGAACATGGTGTGCTTTACTGTGATTTTGTTTGCGTATAGCATATAAAAGAATTTTGAGGATGGGGTAGAGAATGAAGTCAAAGAAAAATGTACAACATGTTTACTTAGTAGGTGCTAAGTCTATGGGAGCCTACGGAGGATACGAAACGTTTGTATATAAACTTACAGAGTATCACCAGAATAAAGACAATATTAAGTATCACGTTGCTTGCAAAGCCAATGGCGATGGGTGTATGGATGAGAGCAAATTTGAGGGCGTAACTAAAATCAATGACCATGAATTTGAACTTCACAATGCACATTGCTTTAAGATTGATGTTCCACAAATTGGTCCCGCACAGGCAATCTATTATGACGTGGCTGCGTTGAAAGCTTGCTGTGAACATATCAAAAAGAATTGCATTTCTCATCCTATCGTTTACATAATGGCTTGCCGAATTGGACCATTTGCTAGGCATTTTTATCACGAAATCCATAAACTTGGCGGCACGGTTTACTTGAATCCAGACGGACATGAGTGGATGAGAGCCAAGTGGTCAGCTCCGATTCGTAAATACTGGAAGATTTCTGAACAGATGATGGTCAAGTACTGTGACCTTGCAATTTGTGATTCTGTCAACATTGAGAAATATATCCATGAATGCTATGACGGTAAGGGCATCAAAGGAAGAAATCCGAAAACGACTTTTATTGCTTACGGTGCGGATCTGACCCTTAGCAAGCTGGCTGACGATGATGAAAAACTGGTGAGCTGGTATAAGGAAAAAGGATTGACGAAGAAGGGCTATTACCTTGTCGTCGGCCGCTTTGTGCCGGAAAACTCTTTTGAAGTCATGATCCGAGAGTTTATGAAGAGTAAGAGCCAGAAGGACTTTGCCATCATTACGAATGTGAATGACAAGTTCTTGAATGAGCTGGAAGAAAAGTTGCATTTCAAGAGCGATAAGAGAATTAAGTTCGTTGGCACTGTTTACGATCAAGAGTTATTGAAGAAAATTCGAGAGAACGCCTACGCCTATTTCCATGGACACACAGTTGGAGGTACGAATCCTTCGCTGATTGAGGCGCTTGGAAGTACGGATCTAAATCTGCTGGTTGATGTTGGCTTTAATAAAGAAGTTGCGGGAAATTGTGCCTTATATTGGAGCCGTAACCCAGGCAGTCTGGCAAAGCTAATTGACCGTGCAGACAAAATGAATAGCGATGAAATTGCGGAAATGGGGCGAAAAGCTAAAACGCGCGTTGCCGAAGAGTATACATGGGATAAAATCTGTAATCAATATGAAGATGTGTTCACAAATGGAGAAAAATTGCTATGAAAATCTTGGTAATACATAATTTCCATAGAAAAGGTTCAGCAAGTGGCGATGATCAAGTATTTAAAAGTGAAACGGCTTTGCTGGAAAAACATGGGAACCAAGTGATAAAATATACAGTTTCTAATGATGAGTTTGATAGTGCAGGAGTAATTGGAAAACTAAAAGCAACATTTGGTATGCTATGGAGTTTTAAGAATTACAGGGCTGTCCGGCAGTTAATCAACGAGGAAAAGCCGGACATTGTGCACATCCATACCTTTTTTCCGTTACTTTCTCCATCAATTCTCTATGCAGCCAAGCGAAGTGGAAGCAAAGTGGTTGCAACATTACATGATACTCGCTTTGTCTGCCCGTGTTCAACATCTTTACGTGGCACAGAGCTATGTAATGCGTGTGGGGATGGAAAGTATTTCAGAATGTGTAAATACGGTTGCTTTAAAAACTCTAGACTACAGAGTTTTATTGTGGCGGGAATTTTTACATACCATCGAATGAGAAAAAGTTTTTATCAGCAAATCGACCGCTATATTTGCCTGAATGATAACCAAATTCGGCTTCTTACGAATATCGGATTTTGCAAGGATAAGATAACTAAGAAATACAATTTTGTACCAGATGCAGAAGCAAATCTTAAGGCAGAGAAAGTAGCTGGCTTGCCGGAACGATATGCCGTTTTTTATGGTCGTATTGGTGAGGAAAAAGGTATTAGAATCCTAATGAAAATATGGGATGAGTTGCCGGATATTCCACTGGTCGTGATGGGAGGAGGTCCACTTGAAGAAGAGCTTAGGCAGTGGGCAGACGAACACGACAATGTTTATTTCCTTGGATATACGCAGCACGATAAATGCCTATCTATTGTGAAGGGTGGAGAATTTGTAGTTTTCCCATCTATTTGGTATGAAGGCTGCTCTATGGTCGAAATCGAAACGGAAAGCCTTGGAAAGGGATTGATAGCAACTGACCTAGGCTTTTCAGCAGAAGCAATCGAAGATGGGAAAAATGGCTACAAGGTAAAGTTGGGGAATATTGAGGGCTTCCAAAAGTGTATTTCGGAACTCTGGAGTAAGCCAGAACTGGCTTCTGAAATTGGTCGGAATGCGCGATTGGATTATGAACAGAAGTATAAGCCGGAAGATAATTATGAACAGCTAATGGGCATTTATAAAAAAACAATGGAGAGGTAAATATGGATTCGAGAATCAGCACAATTGACAAAATAACGATTTTATATCGTACAGGAATCAAATTTTTGAGGGGGGGGGTACACAGAATCTTTCTTAAAGAATCGCATGGAATGCTTCTAATTGGAAAAAGTGTACAGATTACACATGGAAAGCACATTCGGTGTGGCAAGAATGTCAAGTTTGAAGATTTTTCTGAAATCCATGGTTTGTGTTCTGATGGTTTAAATTTCGGAGATTATGTAACCATAAGCAGAGGAGTGATGATTCGCCCATCAAGCTATTATGGTGGTGATTATGGAATCGGCTTGACGATGGGAGAACACAGCTCTATTGGACCATACGGATATATAGGCTGTTCTGGAAAAATCACTATCGGCAAGAATGTGATGTTTGGCCCTAAATGCAGTTTGTTTGCAGAAAATCATGTGTTCTCTGATACAGAGTGCAGCATCAAAAGTCAGGGAGTCCAGCGAAAAGGAATTACTGTTGAGGATGACTGTTGGATTGGAAGTAATGTGACAATCTTGGATGGTGTGACTATTGGAAAAGGTTGTGTTATCGGTGCTGGCACATTGGTAACGAAGAACATCCCTGCCGGTAGCATTATTGTCGACAAGAGAGAAAAACTTAGAAAAGTAAGGTAAAAGTATTTGTTTATGTTTGGTTTGCGAGAGGGTACAAACAATAAAAGCGGTGGAAAAGTAGATTCTTATGGTTGGAAGCATTTCGAATGAGCTATACTTGGCTATGCATTGCCGCATGATTGGATAAAGCAACAAACAATGATAAGAAATTTTTTGATTTATGGAGTATGGTGCTGCTGCTTGCTTTGATTATATAGCGAATTGAATTATACAAAAAGGTTAGGGGAAATAGGAGCTTATGGGTAAAGATATGATAAGTGTTATTATACCAGTATATAAGGTTGAAAATGAACTTAGAAGATGTGTAGATAGCATTTTAACTCAAAAATACACAAATTTGGAAATTCTCTTGATAGATGATGGAAGCCCTGATCAATGCCCCGAAATTTGCGATGAATATGCGGTATTAGATAGTCGTGTAAAGGTTATCCATAAGAAAAATGGCGGCTTATCAGATGCCAGAAATGCAGGCTTAAATGCTGCTAGGGGTTCATATATTGCATTTGTGGATTCTGATGACTGGGTAGAAGCGGATTATATAGAAACGATGTACACAAATGCAATAAAAGAAAATGCGGATATATCAATTGTAGGATATACAATGGTATGGGCAAACGGAAAGCAAAGAAGATTTAGCAAAGACGAAGAATACGATGTGTTAGATAGAGAACAGGCAATAAGAGAGCTGCTAATGCAGAATAAGTATTCATGTATGGTATGTCAAAAACTATATAAAGCGGATATCTTTGAGAATGTGCGATTTCCGGTTGGAAAAATATACGAGGATGTTGCAATCAGTTTGCCGACATTTGCAAAAGCTAATAAGGTGGTAGTGTCAGGAAAATCAAAATATAATTATTATCAGCGCAGTGCCAGTATCGTTAATTCAGAATTCAATATGAATAAACTATATTTTCTGGATTGTTGTAAGAACATAATAGAGTATTCGGATGAACAGTCTGGGAAATATGATAAAGAGGCACATGTATTTTATCTTCGAGCCTTAATGGAGTTTCTGCTTCAGCTATATAGAATGGAAGACAATGTATATTCTGACGTAGAAAAACAGCTAGAGAAAGAAGTAAGAAAGCAAAAAAAGTATATTTGGGCCAACACACACTTGGAGCTTAGAAAGAGAATCGTCTTAACATTGATTTGTGCTCATTTCCCCAAAAAGATTTTGAGCTATTTATGGAAACAAAGAGTGAAGGAATGAAATGAAAATATTGAGGTTACAGCCGATTTTTTCACCTAGGAATCTGATAACTTTAGAGTTGATATTTGTACTAAGTGAACAGTTTCTAATACAGGTCTGCGGATTCCCAGGGGCAATTATTTATATATTGGATGTTGCAAATCTAGTGCTACTTTTGTGCTTATGGCATCGAAAATCATGTAAAATATTTGTTGGAATGGCAATTCCATATGCAATAATGGTATTTTTATCGCTATTCGTTGGAGTGATTAATTTTAACGAATGGGGAGGAAATTTAGTTACCAGTGCCATAGAAATAAGAAACATAGTAAGGTTTTTTGTCTTTTTTGTTGCATGTGTGACATTTTTGGATGAGAAAAAATGTAAAGAGATTTACAGGATTTTGACGACATTCTTCTTCGCTAACGCGGTTGCGATTCTTTATCAATATGTTACATTTCATCCGGCAGGTGTGTGGATGAGAGGAGATATGCTGAATGGCTTTTTTGGAACAAGAACAGGTGGAAATACATTTGTAAACGTAGTAATGCTTGTCGCTGTTACATATGTATTGATACAGTGGTCAAATGGCAAATTGTCTTCAAGGACGCTTTTTATTACCATAGGTGTAAGCATTTTTATTGCTGGTTTGATTGAACTGAAGGCTTTTTTTCTTGAATTCGTATTGATATATGGATTATATTTTATTGGAAAAAGAAAAACGAGAAAGGAAATTTATCTCAGTGTAGGGATACTTGCATTATTTGTTTGTGTGGGGGGAGTGGCGCTACAAATTATGTTTCGCGAGTATCCATGGTTCCGGGAAACGATGAGTATATCAGGTATGATAAACTCATTGAAAGGAAATGGATATACCGGTGAAGGAGATCTTAACAGATTTACAGGGATATTTACAATTGCATCCAATTTTTTTAATCAAGATATTTCAAAAATCATATTTGGAATTGGTGCAGGTAATTGCTCGGCATCATCTATAATGGGAAGTGCTCCACTTTTTTTTGAACAGCATATGAATTCACATTATAATTGGTTTTCGGCAACGTATTTGTTTGTTCAAGGCGGAGCAATTGGATTGCTTCTTTATTTGTTTACGTTCGTTTATTTGTTTTTTAGAAAAAAAAGCAATCGTACATTTGCACTAAATGCTAAAATTATTTGCGTATTGGCGGTATTTCTGGCTTTCTATGGGGAAGCGTTAAAAACGGATGCTGGATATTTTGTTTATTTTGCAATTGCAAGCGGATTTGTAAGACCAAATAAGATGGAAGCGGGGAGAAAATGGATATAAATAGTGAGATAAAGGTATCAGTGCTATGCCTTGCATATAATCATGAAAAATACATAAAAGAATGTTTGGAGAGTATACTTCGTCAGAAAACAACTTTCAATTACGAAATAATTGTTAATGATGACGCTTCATCGGATGGAACAACTGCAATCATTAAAAAATATGAAAACAAGTATCCTGAAATAGTACATGCAATTTATCAAAATGAAAACAAGTATTCTAAGGGTGTGGCACTTATTGAAGAGTGCCTTTTACCTAAAGCGAGAGGAAAATACGTTGCATTATGTGAATGCGATGATAAATGGTTAGATGAAAACAAATTGCAATACCAATATGATTACATGGAAAACCATCCAGAGTGTTCCATGTGTACACATAATACATTGATACATGACTTAAATGCTACTTTAAAGGATACACTGTTTAATCCATGGACTAAAGTGCATATTCTTAATGAGCAAGAAGTTTTTATGGATTGGAAAGTGCACACATCATCTTACTTTATGAAAAAGGAGGAGGCATATAGGCCTGAAAAATATAGACAATATTGGTTTGGAGATTATGTTAGATTAACGATGGCGTATACGAGAGGTGATGTTGTAGTGCTGCCCTATGTTATGTCACAGTATAACTATGGGGTGACGTCTGGAGCCTTGAGAGAAGTAGACGCAAGCCAATTAGAAGTAAGAAAGAAAAAGGTTTTAGATAGAAGGGAATATTTAAAACAGCTAAATCAGGAAACGAAAGAAAGATTTAACAAAATTATAAACAAAAGAATATTGATGACAGAGCTAGAAGCAGAAAGCCGAAAGGAAAGAGACATCTTGAGGCGGTCGCATAATAAAGCAGAAGCAATAAAAGCGGCAAGAGATATTGTAAAGAAACCTGTATATAAATGCTTCTTTGAGTCATTGTGTATAATGGATAAGATTAAAGAACTTGTTAGGTATAAAGGATATATTTTCTATCCGGTATGGAAAAAAATATGGGAAAAATAAATATATTGTCCAATTTCTTTTGGCGCTTTGCTGAGAGATGTGGAGCGCAGGCTGTCACGCTGATTGTGTCGATAGTTCTTGCCCGAATCTTAACCCCTGAAGATTTTGGAATAGTCTCTTTGGTGATGGTTTTTACCACGATAATGCAGGTTTTTGTGGATAGTGGGCTCGGAACTGCATTGATTCAGAAGAAAGATGCAGATGACCTTGATTTCTCATCTGTGTTCTACTTTAATTTTGCGGTTTGCATAGTCCTATACGCGTTGATGTTTGCTGCCGCTCCGTTGATTGCTGGATTCTATAGTGACATATCCTTGACCCCAATCATTCGTGTTATCAGCCTTACGATTGTTATTTCTGGTGTAAAGGGCATCCAGCAATCATATGTCTCCCGCAATATGTTGTTCAAGAGGTTTTTTTTCGCAACTCTTGGTGGAACTGTAATCTCTGCATTCTTAGGGATTGGAATGGCATACGCGGGATTTGGTGTTTGGTCGATTGTTGTACAACAGCTTTCTAACAATGCTATCGATACACTGATTCTTTGGATTACGGTTAAGTGGCGTCCCAAAAAGATGTTTTCATGGTATAGGCTGAAAAAATTGCTTTCATATGGTTGGAAGTTGTTGATTTCATCGCTTTTGGATACTGTATATAATAATCTGCGGAATCTGATTATTGGAAAGATATATGCGTCAGCCGATTTAGCCTATTATAATCAAGGAGATAAATTTCCAAAGGTTATTGTTACAAATATAAATGCCTCGATTGATAGTGTGCTGTTACCGTCGATGGCCGGTGAACAAGACAATCGTGGGCGAGTGAAGAACATGACTCGCCGTGCAATAAAAACCAGTACCTACATTATGGCACCATTGATGATGGGATTGTTGTTTTGCGCGGAACCTGTTGTTAAATTACTTCTAACCGATAAATGGTTGCCATGTGTTCCCTATTTAAGAATTTTCTGTTTCACATATATGTTTTGGCCTATCCATACTGCAAATCTCAATGCTATAAAAGCTATGGGACGAAGTGATCTTTTTTTGAAGCTGGAGATTGAGAAAAAGGCTATCGGCCTTTTGTTATTATTGCTCACGATGAAGATTAGTGTTATGGCTATGGCATATAGTTTGATAATTTCGAGCATATCGAGCCAAATTATAAATTCTAAGCCCAATTGGAAACTCCTTGATTACAGTTACTTTGAGCAGCTGAGAGATATACTTCCATCGCTTACGATTGCTCTATTTATGGGAGTAGTTGTTTATTTTATTGGCTTTCTTCAGCTACCAACGATTATTGTATTATTTATTCAGGTGGTTATGGGAGCTTCGATTTATATTGGTGCATCTGCATTACTACACTTAGAGGAATTTGAATACTTATTTGGGATGATGAAGTCATTCCTTAGAAAATGAGGAAATAATTATGGAAAACAAAATTTTGGTTACACGTTCGTCAATGCCAGAGCTTGATGAGTACATGAACGAGATTACATCTATGTGGGATAGTCATTGGCTTACCAATATGGGTCCGAAGCACAAGGAACTTCAGGCAAATCTATGTGACTACTTGGGTGTTGAAAATATTGACCTTTTGACAAATGGTCATATGGCATTAGAGCTCACCCTCCAAGCCATGAATTTGCAGGGTGAAGTCATTACAACGCCATTTACTTTTGCGTCTACGACCCATGCGATTGTTCGTAACGGTTTGAGTCCCGTGTTTTGCGATATTGACCCGGACACTTATTGTATGGATGCCAGCAAAATTGAAAAGCTAATCACCGATCGTACCTGCGCAATCATGCCTGTCCATGTTTATGGCAATGTTTGTAATATTGAAGAAATTGAACGTGTTGCGCATAAGTATGAGTTGAAGGTAATCTATGATGCAGCACATACGTTTGGCGAAACATACAAAGGAAAGGGAATTGGCTCTTTCGGTGACGCATCTTGCTTCAGCTTCCACGCAACAAAGGTTTTTAATAGTATTGAAGGTGGCGCTGTCTGCTATAAGGATAAACAGCTGGGAGCTAAACTCTATGAATTGAAGAACTTTGGTATCCACGGACCAGAAGAAGTACCTGCTGTTGGCGCAAATGCAAAAATGAATGAGTTTTGTGCAGCAATGGGACTTTGCAATCTTCGTCATGTAGATGAGGAAATTGCAAAGCGCAAGGCTGTAGTTGAAAGATATCGCGAAAGATTGAGCGGTGTGGACGGAATCCAACTTAACTGCGTACAGAACGATGTAAAGAGTAATTACGCTTATTTCCCGGTTGTGTTTGAGGAAAAAATGTTTGGTGCAAGCCGTGCAGAAGTATTTGATAAATTGGCCGAAAATGGAATCGGAGCCAGAAAGTATTTTTACCCTCTGACTAATACATTTGAGTGCTTCCACGGAAAGTATGATGTTACGAAGACACCGGTTGCCTTACATATCAGCAAGCGTGTACTTACATTGCCTTTGTATGCTGATTTGGCACTGGAGGATGTAGATAGAATCTGTGATATTATTTTGAGCTGCAAATATTAAGGAGAACAACATGAGTGAGATTTGTAATAATCGGGGGAGGGGGGCAGCGAGAATCTAATCTTGAATTATATAGAATAATTACAATGTTAGCTATCGTTTCCCATCACTTCGTTGTCAATAGTGGAATCTTATTATTCGAACGATTGATAGTGACCACTTCTTTGCATGCTTCCTAGTGTTTTATCTACTGATCCCATTTTTAAATATTCTGCTGAAGAATATAAATAAGGAACAACACAAGTACCTGATAACAATCCTTGCATTTCTGTACATTGCGTTAGGAACGATTCCGAAATTCAGCGTAACGATGAACTACATCTCGTGGTTTAGTACTTTATATATTATTGCCGCGCATATTCGTTTCTACCCGCCGAAAAAAAGAAAGTGGGGGATAATGACAGTTCTAGCCATAGGAATGGCAGTTGTTTCGATACTGGCATGCTTGAAGTTGAGCGAATTGTTGAATAAACAGGGAGCGTATAGATTTGTAAGCGATAGTAACACATTTTTGGCAGTTGCTATAAGTATATGCAGCTTTATGTATTTTAAGGACCTTAAAATCAAACAAAATAAACTGATAAACTTGATTGGGAAAAGTACATTTGGTGTTCTGTGCATTCATGCGAATTCAATGTTAATGATTAACGGGTTATGGAAAGACTTTTTAAACGTTTCTTCTGCGTATGAATGGCCATTCTTGCGTCTTGTTACTTTTTCTATAATTGGTGTTCTGGGAGTTTTTCTGATTTGTACGATTATTGACATAATTAGAAGCGAAACGATTGAAAAATGTTTTTTGAACTATTTGGACAAAAATAGCATTTTCTTACGTATGAAAAAAGAATTTGAAATATTTTAAGGAGAATTTTGATGAAAAAATTGATGGTCTTAGGGGGATCACGCTATGCGCTCCCAGTAATTAAAGCAGCACATGATCTTGGAATTTATGTGATTACCTGCGATTATCTGCCGGATAACATTGCGCACAAGTATTCTGATGAATATTGCAATGTCAGCATCATTGACAAGGAAAAAACACTGGAAGCAGCACAAAGATTAAAGATTGATGGTATTATGTCTTTTGCCTGTGATCCTGGCGTTATTACGGCGGCATATGTAGCCGAGCAGATGGGCTTGCCCAATGTGGGACCCTATGAATCAGTTTGCATCCTGCAAAACAAGAGTAAGTTCCGTGAATTTCTGACGCAGAATGGTTTTACTGTTCCGACTGCAAAAGGCTACAAGAATATTGATGATGCATTGAAAGATGTCGGGATGTTCCATTGGCCGGTAATCGTCAAGCCTACGGACTCGGCTGGAAGTAAAGGCGTGACACGTGTGGATGACCCAAAGGATTTGGAAAAGAGCATTCGATATGCCTTATCATATTCACACTCGGACGAGTTCATTATCGAGGATTTTATCACGCAGCATGGCTATTCGTCCGACACAGATAGCTTCTCTATCGATGGCGAGTTGAAGTTTGTATCCTTCGATTGTCAGAGATTTGACCGAGATGCAAAGAATCCGTACACACCGGCTGCCTATAGTTGGCCGTCCTCAATGACTGCGGAGCATCAGGAAGAACTAAAAAATGAGATTCAGCGTCTTCTCAAATTGCTGAAGATGAAAACTGCGGTCTACAATATTGAAACGCGCGAAGGAACTGACGGTAAAGCGTATATTATGGAATTGTCTCCTCGTGGCGGTGGAAATCGTCTGGCAGAATGTTTGCGCTACGCAACCGGTGTGGACATGATTACGAATATGGTGAAGTATTCGGTTGGCTTACCATTTGATGAAATCCGGCAGAAGCCCTATAACGGTTGCTGGGCTGAAATTATTCTTCATAGCGATAAACCGGGTGTCTTTAAGGAACTTTGGATTTCGGATGAGATTGCAGAAAATGTGGTGGAGCAGGATCTTTGGATTGAAGAAGGAACCACTGTTGGAGGATTTGAAGCAGCCAATGAAGCAATTGGTACACTGGTTCTCAGATTTGAAAGCCAAGAGAGGATTGAAGAAGTCCTCGGCAATCAGAATAAGTATGTAAGAGTTGTATTAAAGTAATTATCAGAAGGGAAGTCATAATGAAAAAAATCGTTGTATTTGGTGCTAGTGGTGATACCGGACAATATTTTATAAAGTATTTCTTAGAGCACTATAAGGATGAAGAATATCAAATTGTTGCAACAGGTACTCGCGAAACAGATTATTTTGACCAATTAAATGTTCCGTATTATCGGGTGGATATCACAAATAAAGATGAGTTCTCAAAACTGCCAAACGATGTTTATGCCGTGGTTGATCTTGCGGGTGCGATGCCTGCGAGAATGAAAGGATACAATCCTTATAAGTATATCGATGTAAACATTACTGGCAATCTGAACATATTAGAATATTGTAGAAAAAACAATGCGGATCGTATTTTGTTTGCGCAGAGCTTTGGTGATATAAAAGATTATGGAGACAAGAATCCACTTTTAACAGTGGATTTGCTGCGCAATTTTAGCTTCACGACAGATCATACTATTTATGTTATGTCTAAAAATTTTGCAGTAGACATGATTGAAAACTACCATCAAATGTATGGGCTGAAGAGATTTATTTTTAGATTGCCGACAATCTATCTCTACTCGCCGGTAGACACGTTTTATGTGGATGGAGTAGAAAGAAAAATCGGATATAGGCTTCTAATTGATAGAGCAATAGCAGGAGAGCCTATTGAAGTATGGGGCGATTCAAGCCGTGTGAAAGATATGGTTTATGTCAAAGATTTTTGCCAAATGCTATATAAAGCACTTTTTATAAATCGTAATTGTGGATATTATAATGTTGGTACTGGCGTTGGCACTACGCTTTTGGACCAAATTAAGGGAATGATTGAAGTGTTTGGAGAAAACGGTAAGAAGTCTGACATTATAATGCGACCGGATAAGCCTAATGCGCCGCAATATATTATGGATATAACACCGGCCGTACAAGAGCTTGGGTATCATCCTCAATATAACTATTTAGAAATGCTGCAGGATTTCAAGAAAGAAATGCAGCTTCATAAAATAAATGGGGGGGGGGTACAGATATAATGTGATTTGTCTCTTTGCTGCACCTCAAATGGAGAGTGCAGCATGAGAGAAATTGGTGGATTTTTAGAGTTGGAAAATAATCATGGTCACGAATTCCATGAAAATAGTATCGCTTTAAATAGTGGTCGAAATTGTCTTCGCTTTTTGCTCCGTGCAAGAGAAATCAGAAGAATTTGGCTCCCCAAATTATTGTGTTCTGCAATATCAGATACGTGTGAAGAAGAAAATGTAGAAATTGAGTATTATCCAGTGAATAGCCAATTAAAGCCAATATTGACTTCTGTTCCGGACAACGAATGGATATATTTGATAAATTATTATGGGCAATATGGTGATGCGGGAATCTCTTCTTATTGTAAACGATATAGGAATGTGATTGTTGATAATGCGCAAGCATTCTATTCACAGCCCATAGTAGGTGTGGACACAATATATACTTGTAGAAAGTTTTTTGGGGTACCGGATGGTGGGTATCTCTATACGACTTGCAAATACAAAAAGGAATTAGCACAGGATGAATCATTTGAGAGACTGCAGTTTCTTGCAGGGAGATTCGAACGCTCGGCGCAAGAATTCTACGGTGCTTACCGAAATAATGAAGAAGTGATAGACAAACTTCCGCTGAAGGCTATGTCGAAAATCACACATAATCTTCTGCGTGGTGTTGATTATGCGGTCGATGCTAGCATTCGAGAAAGAAATTTCAGCTACTTGCATCAAAAGCTTAAAGCAATCAATCAGCTTAAAGTCACATTGCCAGCGGGACCATATATGTACCCTTTCTATACAAAAAATGGAGCAAATCTTCGAAAAAAGTTACAGAAAGAAAATATATATATCCCAGTACTGTGGCCTAATGTAAAAGAAAATATCTATAATTCGAATGTTGAATATCAGTTGGCAGATAACATTCTACCATTGCCTTGTGATCAGCGATATACAACTGAGGATATGGATTATATGATTGAAAAAATACTAAGATTGGAGACTTTTTGATCATGAAGAAAATTATTATCTTTGGAGCAACTGGAAATGTGGGCTCCTATGTCCACAAATATGCATGTGAATATTTTAAAGGAAAATATGAGATAATCGCATCAGGTCACCGTCAAACGGATTTCTTTGAGAAGCAGGGACAAAAGTATGTTTCAGTAGATATTAGCAATCCGGAGGAGTTTGAAAAGCTCCCACAGGACGATGTGTATGCGGTTGTTGACCTTGCAGCACAGATTCCGTCTTACATGAAAGGATATCAGCCTGAGAAATATGTGAAATCGAATATTATGGGGGCATATAATGTCCTTGAATATTGCCGGAAAGTTCATGCCGACCGAATACTATTTTCGACAACGGTATTCGATATTTCGCTTTCAGCAACAAATGGCGCGGTTCTGAAGCCTGATATGCCGTATAATTTTAGCTATAAGGGCGATCATGCAGTTTATGTTATCACAAAAAATACCGCAATCGAATTTATGAAGCATTACTATGAAGAGTATGGCTTGAAGTATTTTGTGTTCCGCTTCCCAACGATTTATAACTATAGTCCGTATCATTACTATCATCCGAATGGAGTGAAAACGCTTCGCCCTGTTTATCGAATGATTGATTTGGCTATGAAAGGTGAGCCGATTGAGCTTTGGGGTGATCCGAACTATGCCAAGGATATGGTTCATGTTTATGATTGTGCCCAAATGATTTGTAAAGCTGTTGAGGTTAACCGTGACCATGGCTGGTATAATGTTGGCACTGGTATTCCTGTGACTTTGCAGCAGCAAATTGAAACGATTATTAAAGTATTTTCTCCGAAAGATCATCCCTCCAAAATCTTTTATCGTCCTGATAAGCCAGCTGGTGGTGGGTTCCTTATGGATGTGACCAATGCAAAAGAAGAATTAGGATATGAGCCGAAATATGATGTAGAGGCACTGTTCAGAAACTATAAGGAAGAAATGGAAGTCAATCGATTTAAAGAGCTTCGTGGGGAATAAATCTTGAGAATCTTTTTGTGCAAATAATTTGGAAGTTTTATATTTTTGTGCAATTTGAAAACGGTAAGGTGTGAACCTTGCCGTTTTTTCGTAAGGTAAGCGGTCAATAATCCCCCGTCAGGTCTAAAACAACATTGCAGAGCGTACTGTTAAGCCATTTGTCATGTCCCGAAAGAACTTTCTGTTCTGCGATACCGCAAAAGGTGCCGATGCAAGTGCGCTATGTTTCAGCATAATCGAAACTGCCAAACGTAATGGGCTTGATCCTTTCGGGTATCTGCTCTTCCTCTTGCAGGAACTTCCAAAATTGGGCGACGAATCTGCTCGTGAACAACTTGAACGGCTCTTTGCGTGGTCTGACACAATCCCTGCATATTGCCATCTCACTTGACTTTTGGGGCATTTCGATTCTGAAATGCTCCTTTTTTAGACCTGACGGGGGATTATTGACCGCTTACTCTGAACTGGCACGCACGCATTGCGTTCAGCGCCGTCTTGTGCGATTCAGGTGTTACACCGGCGCAGCAGTCGGCCTGGATTTCAATTTCCGTTTCGGGGAAGGCCGCCCGCAGCACCATAGCGTTGCTGATGACACAAATGTCCGTGCAGTACCCGTAAATGATGATTTTCTCAATGTCGGTGACCGCCTTGTTGTGCATCATCAGCTCATCCAGAATATCGCTGGGCAGCATATAATCGCCAAAGGTTTTTTTGCAGCAGATGTGGGAAACCTCCGGCTCGGTTTTGGCCATGGCATCCTCCAGCTCGGGCGCAAAGTTCCAGCCGTCCGTGTTCTCGATGCAGTGGGCAACCGGCAGAGCCTTGCCCTCGCGTGTGGAGAGGTAATTGTCGGGGTGCGTATCCTTGGTAAAGAACATCCAATGCCCGGCCTCGGCGTTCTGGCGGGCCGTCTCGGCAAGGTGCGCCACGGTGGTCTGCGCCTCCGGGTTGGCAAGCGCGCCGGTGATAAAATCCTTCTGTACATCCACCACAACGTCAAGAATCACTTTATTATCCATCACGATCTGCTCCTTCACAGTTTATTGCCTCTATTGTACCGCAAGCGGGCAGATTTTGCAATCCGGCTGCGGTGGGGTTCACTGCTCTATAGCATTTTTCTCTTTTGCACAACTTATGGCAAGAACAGGGCAGAAGCGGCGGGGATGCGCATAAAAACAACGTGACTAAATGCAATCTATAACAATTCGCTAAATCAGAGTTTAGCGAAATATAGGGAACAAATGCCAGAGATACGCACGCCAAGTCGGCCGCGCCTGTCCGCATCGCGCTTGCTGCGGCGCTGCCGGCCGTGCTTGTCATTTACAAAAGTACCCGCAATTCTGTAGTACTTAACACGAACCTTTGCATTTACCTTTGCAAACAGGTCTAAAAGTGCTGCGCATTCTTTTGCCCCTCTGTGAGGGGGCTGCCGCGGCGGCTGTGGGAGAGAACTTCGCGGCAAGCGGAAGTGTTATTGGCAACCGCACGCTTCTCGGCCTCCCTTGTGCTATATTTTTTGCTCCAAATACTTGACAAAGTCAAGTAATAGCGCTATACTTTCCTTATGAAAGGGGTTGATCGTTCCCACAATGTATCAGAAAGCCATTTCCTACTTTATTACGCTGTTATATCGTAGCTTTTCTGACTACTCAGGCGAAAAGCTCCAGCAGGTCGGCCTAAACTTTGGCCTTTTGTTCTTTATTGTATACATCGGCAAGCGCCCCGGGTGCACCCCCTCGGAGCTGACGAAGGCGCTGTCCCTCGACTGGGGGCACAGCCAGCGCTGCATCACCCGCCTTGTGGAGGATGGCTTCATCACCAAGGAAAAATCCGGACGGCATTACATCCTAAACCTAACGCAGCGCGGGCAGCAGGCCTTTTCCACCGCCCATCAGGTCTTTTTTGGCTGGGACGATGCCTTTATGGCAGCCCTGCAGCCGGAGGAAAAATCACAATTATTGGCTTTGCTGAACAAAGCCGCGGAAGGAGTCCCACATCATGTACGAAACAATTAACAGTCCTGTCAATTACGGTGGTCTGGAGCTGAAAAACCGCATTATCTTTGCCCCGACCACCCTCGGTGTGTCCGAGGAGGAATATTTTGAGAGGATCCGCGGCATTGCCGCGGGCGGCTGCGGTATGATTATCATTGGCGATGTCCCCGTGGGCAAAAGCCGGTTTGAAAAATCCCTGTTCGACAAAAAGGGCTTTGCCTATTACAAAAAGCTGGCCGAAATCGCCCACAGCTATGACTGCCGCATCTGCGCCCAGCTGCACCAGACTGACTCCAATATGCTGGCCATGCTCAAATATGTGCCCGGCGTGCTGACCAAAAAAATCTCGATGCAGGAGCTGCGCACCCTGCTGAACAACGAGGTTGCGCCCTACATCACCAAGCTGCCCAAGAGCAAGATCCGCAGCATTATCAACGGCTTCGGCGAGGCAGCGGTCTTAGCCGTTGACGCCGGGTTTGATATGGTGCAGATTCACGGCGACAGAATGTGCGGCAGCTTCAGCTCGGCCATCTTCAACCACCGCACCGACGAGTACGGCGGCAGTGCCGAGAACCGCGCCCGCTTTGCCGTGGAGGCCGTGCAGGCTGTGCGCAGCCGCCTGCCCGAGCTGCCGATCGATTACAAGCTGGCTGTCCGGCAGGAGGAGCCCCACTACGGCAACGCCGGTGTGCTCGAGTCCGAGCTGGGCATCTTTGTGCCGATGCTTGTGGAGGCCGGTGTCACCAGCTTTCATGTGACGCTGGCGAACCATTCCAGCCTGGAGGACACGATTCCCCCGCGCAACCACCCCTATTTCAAAGACGAGGGCTGCTTCCTGAAATTCTGTGATGAGGTGCGCCGCTACACCGACAAGCCCATCACCGGCGTCGGCGGCCTGAGTGACCCCGACTTTGTGGAGGAACAGCTCGCCACCGGCCGCATTGCCTGCGCCGCCATGTGCCGCCAGCTGCTGGCTGACCCGGAATGGCCCAACAAGGTGGCCGCCGGTCAGTGCAAGGAAATCCACCGCTGTGTGCGCTGCAACAAGAAATGCCTTGGCGGCCTGCAGCAACACCAGGGCACACATTGCATTTACGAGAAGGGCTGACCCTGCGGCTGCCGGAAATTCCGGCCTGCCGCAAAGCGCCCCCAGCCGCTGCGGCGAAAGAGCGCCGCGACACCTTTCAAATCGAGTAGGAGGCCCTCAAAATCAGAGGGCCGACCTCCCACACCACCGTGCGTACCGACCGGTACACGGCGGTTCAACCGCATAAGTGCAAGGACTCGTAGCAGTTGAGGATGCTGAAATATCCCGCTGCTGCGAGTCTTTCGTTTGTAATGGAACATTTAAGCACCGGACTTCCGGCAATACGCCAGTAGCCAAGTCTGGAATTACCCCATTGGTAAGCTTTGTCAACTGGGATTCCCAGCCTCCTCAAATTAGCCACCTTTGTTCTGGGTTTTTTCCATAGACATCGAATAGTTTTTTCAAGAGACATTGCCGTGGGCATCACAGCGCAGTGCGATAAACCGTTTAAGTGTTTTTGTCATATTGACGCTCCTTTGCAATTTGTTCAATCTTTTGTTTTGCCATTTTATCAAGCTCGTTCTGCGAGTAATCTTCTCCACCTAAATCTGCATAAGTGGTTTCAGTATTGACGATTATCACTCCTTTCGTTGCCGTGAAAAAGATTACTACAGAAAAAAGAACTACTAGAATTATTCCGACTAATAATTGCAAACCGTATTTGTAACGATGTGCAGAGCGGTTCCACCGTGATATTGTTTGTGCTGATTGACTTTCCACGAAATCTGTAGCGGCTTGTTTAGGCGTGGTTCCTAACAAACTTGCAACCGTAGCAAAGTCGGCATCTGGATTTTCAATGCTTATATCGTGCGCCACGTTATGTACATAAGAGGAAAACTCTTTGCGAGCTTCACGACATGGCAGTACTGATGCCGCAACCTTCAAATAAGATTGCAAATCCTTTTCACTAACCATTCTTGCCCTCCGCATATAAATGTCCATCCATATTCATTAAGGTTTCTAATGTTGTTGTAAATAGTTTGTACTCTGTTTGAAGCTGATTGTAATAGCATTGTCCTGAAGGCGTGATACCTAAGTAAATGCGTGCTCGTCCATCTTCAATTCGTTTTTCGGCTTCTTCAATAAATCCATTTTCCTGAAGCCGATATACAGCAAGATACATTGTATTGTAGGTAAGAATCCCTTGTGTTAGTCGGCTTACTTCTTGAGCCATCTGATAAGTATACATAGGTTTTTGGCGTAGCATGAATAAAACCAACATTTCAGTAGTGGCTTTCTTCATGGCATCCCGCATACTCTGGGCCGGGGTTGCTTTTGACTTTTTTTCCTGTTCCATGAGCGAAACCGCCTTGTCTTTTGTTCAATATCACTATAGCAAATTATATATATTTGTCAATACTTTTCATTGACAAATATATACATTTATGATATTCTAACCTTAGAAATTCTACTTTCAGTTAATGAAAGGTTAATGGTGATTCCAATGCAGAATAATGACTGCTATTATCAATAAGATTAATCCGTAGTGAAAGGAGTGCATATGAATTTCCGAGTATCTTCTTTATTAATGGTAACAATTGGCGTGACAGTAGCAACTTTATTCACTGCATTTTCAGCCAGCGCAGATAAGCCAGAAAATGTAGAATATAGTGGAATGCCAACATTGCAGGAGTATAGCGTTTCAGTAAAAGGAAATAGAAAAAATCATCGCACTACAATCGGATTAAAAGATCCCACTACTGTAAAATGTCCTTTCTGTGGTGTTGAAACCGATGATATTACTCGTGTTGTCACAACCGCTGATGGAAGTGCGGAAATTCCTTGTGAAACCTATCAATATGGTTGCGATATACTATATCATTATGCTGATCTCTATCAAGCAATTTGTCACAATTGTTCGCCTGCTGAGAAACCTGAAGATAGTGCGTTAGTAGATCAAGTGTTTTCTTTTAATCAGAAGAGAACATTGATTTTTTGCGAGGGTCATAGCCATGTATGATTTCTTGCATTCATTAAAAGTTGTCGCCCATGCCGGGCGCACTTATCCAAAAAAAGCAGGACACCCCCTCATCGGGGTGCCCTGCCTTTTTTATGCTGCCCACCCCGCCCACGTGAACAAAAATCCAGTAAAAAGAACAGCCATCCCTATACATCCGGGGTGCGGTGTGGTATGATACCTATAGATACTTGAATTTCTGGGGATTCCGGGTGTTACCACCGCCCGGAAAGCTGGCGGCGGTACATCTGCGGGGTCAGGCCGGTCTGCTCGCGGAATACGCGGAAGAAATAGTTGTAATCCGCAATGCCGATTTGCTGGCAAATTTCGCTGTTCGTGAGCTCGGTTGTCACAAGCAGCTCGGCGGCGCGGCGGATGCGCAGGGTGCGCAGATACTCCTTGACGCCGCAGCCGTAGGTCTGCTTGGCCAGCCGGTAGAGCGCGGTGCGGCCCATACCCATCGCCTCGCAGATTTTCTCGCTGGACAAATCCTCCTGCAGATGCTCGGTCAGGTAACGGTTGAGCCGTTCAGCCGGGTTGCCCTGCACCAGCCGCGCCATCTGCGCCTGGCAGATAGCCTGCGCCGACAGGCTCAACAAATCACAGGCGGCCCGCAGTAGGTTGTAGGGCGTCCGCGGCAGCTGGCAGTAGGCCGCATACAGCGTAGCCTCGTCAATATCGTACTTGGTGCAAAGATGGCGCGCACGCTGCCATTCCGCCTTTTCGTCCGCGCCCTGCACAATGTGGCTCAGCAGCATATAGCCCACGATCACATCGTCCACCAGGATGGGCGTAATGGCCTCCAGCAGCCCGGCATGGCACGGGTAAATCCGGGCCTTGCCCTCCCGCCGCGCACACAGGCAGGCCGTCTGGTCGCAGTGGCGGCAGCCAAGCTCCCCCTCCGGCGTCTGGCGAATCAGGCGGCAGTAGGCGGGCAGCTCCTGCGGATAGGAGAGAATGTCCATCCCCCACTCATCAAAGATGACCGTGCGCAGGCCGGTCAGCTCATAAAAATCCCGCAGCAGAATCAGCAGCTTCTCCTTATCAAAAATGACGCGCAACGGGTATCCCCTCTTTCGCTCTTTTTTCCTATTGTAGCGGCTGCCTGCAGCGCTGTCAATCTCTAAGGCAACATCGCACAATTCCCGCCGTATCGGCACTTAGAATTATGCGGTATTGCCTTACCTACCAAAGGCGGTGGCATAATGAACACATTTGAACAAAAATCCAATTCACTGGGCATTGAGCTCGGCTCCACCCGCATCAAGGCGGTGCTGGCCGCGCCGGACGGTACCGTGCTGGCCAGCGGTGCCCATGACTGGCAGAACCGGCTGGAGGGCGGCTACTGGACCTACCACCTTGACGATGTCTGGGCCGGGATCCAGGACGCCTGCGCCCAGCTGAAGGCCGACTACCGCAGCCGGTACGGCCAGCCGCTGCAGGCCGTGGGCGCGCTGGGCGTTTCGGCCATGATGCACGGCTATCTGCCGTTTGACAAGGCCGGGCACCAGCTGGCGGCGTTCCGCACATGGCGCAACACCACCACCCTGCCCGCCGCCACGGCGCTGACCGAGCGCTTCCACTTCAACATCCCGCAGCGGTGGAGCATTGCCCACCTCTATCAGGCCATCCTCAACGGCGAGGAGCACGTCCGGGACGTTGCCTTCCTGACCACGTTGGCGGGCTATGTCCACTGGCAGCTCACCGGCAAGAAGGTGCTGGGCATCGGCGATGCCTCCGGCGTCTTTCCCATCGACAGCGCCCGCTGCGACTATGACGCGGCCATGCTGGCCTCCTTTGACGAGCTTCTTGCCCAGAACGGCCTGCCCTATCATCTGCGCGATTTGCTGCCCACGGTGCTCTGCGCCGGGCAGGATGCCGGTTCCCTGACCGAGGCGGGTGCCCGGCTGCTGGACCCCACCGGCGATTTGCCCGCCGGTATCCCGGTCTGCCCGCCCGAGGGGGACGCCGGTACCGGTATGGCCGCCACCAACAGCGTGGCCGCCCGCACCGGCAACGTCAGCGCGGGCACCAGCGTGTTTGCAATGGTCGTGCTGGAGCGCCCGCTGCAGCAGGTGCACCCCGAGATCGATATGGTCACCACGCCGGACGGCCGCCCGGTGGCCATGGTGCACTGCAACACCTGTACCTCCGATTTGGACGGCTGGGTCAGCCTTCTGGGCGAGATGACCGCGGCCGCGGGCGTGACGCTGACCAAAACCCAGCTGTACACCCTGTTCTACCAGAAGGCCCTTGCCGGGGCCCCCGACTGCGGCGGGCTTGTCAGCTTCAACTACTTCTCCGGCGAGCCGGTCACCGGCCTGACCGAGGGGCGTCCCCTGTTTGTGCGCCGCCCCGATGCCGACTTCACGCTGGCCAACTTTGCCCGCGCTCAGCTCTACGCCTGTATGGCCACCCTGAAAATCGGCCTCGACATTCTGTTCGGGCAGGAGCGGGTCACGGTGGACGATCTGCTGGGCCACGGCGGGCTGTTCAAAGTACCTGTGGTGGGCCAGAAGCTGCTGGCCGGGGCGCTGGGTGTGCCGGTCTCGGTGATGCAGACCGCCGGTGAGGGCGGTCCGTGGGGTATGGCCCTGCTGGCTGGCTACCGCCTGCACCGTCAGGCCGGACAGACGCTGGAGGAATATCTGCGCGACGCCATCTTTGCCAACGCCGAGGGCAGCACCGTGCAGCCTGACGCAGCGGACAGCCGCGGTTTTGCCGCATTTTTACAGCAGTATACCCGGTGTCTTGCGGTGGAGCGTGCCGCCGCGGACGCGATGCAATAAGGCATACGTAGGAGGATGCAACCATGGAAATGCAAAGCTATGAATTCTGGTTTGTGGTCGGCAGTCAGTCGCTGTACGGCCCCGAGGTGCTGGAAACCGTGGCCAACCGCGCGGCGGAGATGGTCGGGGCGCTGAACGCCTCCGGCAATCTGCCCTGCAAGCTGGTCTACAAGGTCACCGCCAAGACCAACAAGGAAATCGCCGATGTGGTGCGCGAGGCCAACTATGACCCCCACTGCGCCGGTATCATCACCTGGTGCCACACCTTCAGCCCCAGCAAGATGTGGATCAACGGCTTTGCCAGCCTGCAAAAGCCGTACTGCCATTTTGCCACCCAGTACAACCGTGCAATCCCCAACGAGGAGATCGACATGGACTTTATGAACCTGAATCAGGCCGCCCACGGCGACCGCGAGCATGGGTTCATCGCCGCCCGGCTGCGTATGCCCCGCAAGATCATTGCCGGCTACTGGCAGGATGCGGACGTCCAGAAGCGTCTGGGCCGCTGGATGCGCACCGCGGTCGGCGTGGCCGTCTCCCGCGAGCTGAAAGTGATGCGCTTTGGCGACAATATGCGCGAGGTTGCCGTCACCGAGGGCGACAAGGTCGAGGTGCAGACCAAGCTGGGCTGGCAGGTCAACACCTGGGCCGTGGGCGACCTTGTCAAGGTGATGCACGAGGTCACCGACGCCGAGATCGACGCCCTGATGGAGGTCTACCGCGCCAGCTATGACTTTGCCACCGACAACCTTGACGCGGTGCGCTATCAGGCGCGGGAGGAGATCGCCATTAAGAAGATGCTGGACAGCGAGGGCTGCAAGGCGTTCAGCAACACCTTCCAGGATTTGTACGGTATGGAGCAGCTGCCCGGTCTGGCCAGCCAGCACCTGATGGCGCAGGGCTACGGCTACGGCGGCGAGGGCGACTGGAAGGTTGCCGCCATGACCGCCATCCTGAAGGCCATGGGCGAGGGCGGCAACGGCTGCTCGCTCTTTATGGAGGACTACACCTACAATCTGGTGCCCGGCGCGGAATACAGCCTGGGTGCCCATATGCTGGAGGTCTGCCCCTGCTGCGCGGCCGAGCGTCCCCGCATCGAGACCCACCCGCTGGGCATCGGTATGAACGAGAAGGACCCCGCCCGCCTTGTGTTTGAGGGCAAGCCCGGCAAGGCCATTGTGGTCAGCCTGATCGATATGGGCGGCCGCCTGCGCCTGATTTGCCAGGATATTGAGTGCGTCAAGCCCATCCTGCCCATGCCCAATCTGCCGGTGGCCCGCGTGATGTGGAAGGCACTGCCCAGCCTGACCACCGGCGTGGAGTGCTGGATCACCGCGGGCGGCGCGCACCACACGGTGCTGAGCTATGACGTGACCGCCGAGCAGATGCACGACTGGGCCAATATGATGGACATTGAGTTTGTCCACATTGGCAAGGACACTACCCCCGAGGCGCTGGAGCACGATTTGTTCCTGGCCGACCTTGCGTGGAAACTGAAGTGAGGCACCCTATGCTGGAAGAACTGAAACAACAGGTCTATGCGGCCAATATGGAGCTGCCCCGCCGCGGCCTTGTGACCTTTACCTGGGGCAATGTATCGGGCATCGACCGCGAAAAGGGCCTCGTGGTCATCAAGCCGTCCGGTGTGGAATATGACGAACTGACGCCGGAAAAGCTCGTTGTGATGAACCTTGACGGCGAGCGTGTGGAGGGGGAGCTCAACCCTTCCAGCGATACCAAGACCCATCTGGAGCTCTACAAGGCGTTCCCCACGCTGGGCGGCATTGTGCACACCCACAGCCCCTACGCGGTGGCGTGGGCGCAGGCCGGGGCGGACATTCCCTGCTACGGCACCACCCACGCGGATTACTTCTACGGCCCCATCCCCTGCGCCCGCCACCTGACCAAAGAAGAGCTGGACGAGGATTACGAGAAAAACACCGGCAAGGTCATTATAGAGACCTTTACCGGCCGCGGCATTGACCCGGTGGCCGTGCCGGGGGTCATCTGCCACAGCCACGGCCCCTTCACCTGGGGCAAGGATGCCGCACAGGCCGTCTACCACGCGGTCGTGCTGGAGGAGGTCGCCAAGATGGCCCTGCTGACACGACAGGTTGCCCCCAACGCCGACCCCGCCCCGCAGTATCTGCAGGACAAGCACTATCTGCGCAAGCATGGCCCCAACGCCTACTACGGCCAGAAATAACGGCTGCTATTCATTCAAGAAAGGACGATGTACAATGAAATTTTTTATTGATACTGCCAACGTTGCCGAGATCCGCAAGGCCAATGATATGGGCGTGATTGCCGGTGTCACCACCAACCCCAGCCTGATTGCCAAGGAAGGCCGCGACTACGCCGAGACGCTGGCCGAGATCGCCACCATCGTGGACGGCCCCATCAGCGGCGAGGTCAAAGCCACCACCACCGACGCCGAGACGATGGTCAAGGAGGGCGAGGCCATCTACGCGCTTGACCCCAAGCATATGGTTGTCAAGATTCCTATGACTGTTGAGGGCCTCAAGGCCATCAAGGCGCTGTCCGCCAAGGGCATCCCCACCAACTGCACGCTGATTTTCAGCGCCAATCAGGCCCTGCTGGCCGCCCGCGCCGGTGCCACCTACGTCAGCCCCTTCTTAGGGCGTCTTGACGATATCTCCCAGCCCGGCATCGAGCTGATTCAGAACATCCACGATATCTTCCTGAATTATCCTGACATCGAAACCCAGATCATCGCCGCCAGCGTGCGCAACCCCATCCACGTGCAGGACTGCGCGCTGGCCGGTGCGGACATCGCCACCGTCCCCTACAAGGTCATCGAGCAGATGGTCCACCACCCGCTGACCGATGCCGGCATTGAGAAGTTCAAGGCCGACTACCTCAAGGTTTTTGGCGAGTAATTCCCTTACCATTCTCTTCCTATCTTCCATAAAAAAGCTGTGCAGCGCCGTTTTTGGTACTGCACAGCTTTTTGTTGTCCATCGTGCAGAAGTAGAATACGTGCCGCGCAGCCGGAGGGATTCCTCCCGGGCGGCTGCCGTTCACCGGCCAGCCACCCTCTTACCGCCTATAATAATGCTTGTTCTCCCTGCGCCGCGGCAGAACAACCCTCACAACCACCAGCCCGCCAATGCCGCAGGCGGCGGCAACTATCGCCACAATGCCCCAGACCGGCAGCCCGGTGCGGGCCGGTTTGGTCGGCTCAACGGCGGGCGTCGCGGTCGGTGCCGGGGTCACGGTCGGTGTCGGTGCGGGTGTTTCGGTGGGGGCTGCGGTCGGCGTGGCCTGCGGGGTGGCCGTGGCCGTGGCCGTGGGGCGGCTTGCCGTGCTGCCCGCAGAGCCAGCCGCAGGCGCGGGCGTGGCGGCCAGCGCGGCGGTGTCGGTGTAGCCCTTGACGTTCGGGTAGCCGCTGAGCTGCACGGTGGTGACCGCCCCGCAGTGGTCGCAGCGATAGCCGTCTGCCACGGCAGTCCAGTTGTGGTAGCCGCACTGCTTGCAGGTGTAGTATATGCTGTCATCCGGCGTGGGCGCGGGCGTCGCAGTCGGGGCCGGTGTGGCCGTCGGCACAGGGGTTGCCGTCGGCGCAACCGTGGGTGCGGGGGTCGGGGTTGCCGTGGGCGCGGGTACTTCCTGCACCTCCAGCTTCAGGTACCACTCCGGCGTGGCCTTCCGCTCGCAGCTGCGCACGCCTGCATCCACCACTTTATACGTTACACCGTCATTTAAAAAGAGCTCCGTCTCGCTCGGGTAGACCGAAATCCCGCCAATGTACGCAGCCCCCGGGTAGTCCTTCGGCAGATAAAATTCCAGTATGATCGGGTGCTCGCCGGTTGCAAACTCATCCGCCGAGCTGTGCAGCAGCGCGGTGCTCGTAAATTCCTTGGTCGTGACCTCGTTGCCGACACAGCCCAGCAAATCTGCCAGCGTGCTGCCGCCGCCGGTAATGCCGCTGATGTCGCTTGTGCCGCTGTAGCCAACCACGTTCTCGCTCAGGGTGTAGCGGGCGGCCTCCCAGTGCAGATTCTCGCCCACGGTCTTGAACTGGTCATAGCCGCCCACGCCATATTCCGCGATGGCACGCTGTTTATAGCGGCTGTTCTCGTTCTGGCAGGCCAGTATGTACGCATAATTGTGCGCGGAATAGTTCACAATGTTGGGGTTGTCCTCCGCCACCAGCGAGAACCCGCTGTTGAACGCCTGATACAGCGGCAGCCACGTGTCAATCGCGGCGTTGTCGGCAAAGGTGCGGTAGTCGGCGTACGGCGCTTTGGGTGCGCTGCCGCCGCTGACTGTGACCGTGGCAACAAAATACCGCTGCCCGACCACGGCATAAATCTCGGCGGTGCCGTTGGCCACGGCGGTGATGGTGCCGCTGCCGCTCACGGTTGCCACCGTGTTGTCAGAGGACGCATACTGCACCAGCTTTGCCGGGGCGTTGGCCACGGTAAAATCGGCGCTCTCCCCCGCCTGCAGGCGGAACGCCGCCGCGCTGGCCTGCGGCTCGCCGGTAAAGCAGGCCACCTCGTTCTGCAGCGCGTAGTCCAGCACGGCCGTGTTGTCGGCCCCCGCACGGAGCGAGAACCCCTCGGTGTGCTTTTCCTCGCCCATATCATCGCCATAGCCCACCGCACGCTTGCCCAGCGTGGTCACGCTGTCGGGCAGCGTCACCGTTTTGGTAGTGGTGCTGACGATGGCGTGCGGGCCGATTTTGGTCACGCTGCTCGGCACGGTGAAGGCCTCCGCCCCGCCCAGATACGCCACCAGCGTCTTGTCATCGTCGGCGTACAGCGCGCCGTCCGCCCAGGTGTAGTGCGGGTTGGTGGGCTTCAGCGTCAGCGTGATGCCCTGCCCGCACCCGGCAAAGGCCGCAGCGGTAAGGCTGGTCACGGTGTCCGGCAGCGCCAGCGTTTCCAGCGCACTGCAGGAGGCAAACGCGCCGTCCTTAATCGTGCGCAGGCCCTCGGTCAGGGTCACAGTGGAAAGCGCCCGGCAGCCCCGGAACGTTCCGGCTTTGAGCACGGTCACGCCCCGCGGAATGTTGATGCTTTGCAGGCCGCTGCACATGGCAAAGGCCCGGCTGCCGATTTCCTTCACGCTGTCCGGCAGCTGAATTTCCGTAATATAGCTTGCTTCAAAGAACGCATTATCGGCAATTTTTGTCACGCCTTCCGGCACGGTAAACACCACCGGGTCCGCGCTGGAGCCGCCGTCCTCGTCAAGCGCTGCAGGCGTTTCCGGTTCGCCCGCGGGTGCGCCCCACATCGCCGGGACGCTCAGCAGCGCAGTTCCATCCTTCGTGTACAGCGCGCCGTCCACGGCGGTGTAGGCCGTGTTGCCCGCGGCCACGGTGTAGGCCGCAAGGCCGCCGCCCATCGTGCTCACGTCATTCAGCGGCAAGCCGATTTTCGTGACCGATGCCGGGATGTTCAGCTCGTCCAGCGCCAGCCCCGCAAACGCCCGCTTGCCAATCGTTGTAACGCCCTCGCCGAGCGTGACCTCCGTCAGGCCGCTCTCCGCAAACGCGCCCTCGCCAATGGCGGCGCAGCGCAGCTCGGCCTTGTTCAGGCTGCTGTGCAGGAACGCATAGTCGCCGATGCTGGTGAGCTTGCTGGGCAGCGCGATGGTTTTCATCCCGCAGTTCACAAAGGCGCGGTCGCCGATGGCGGTCATCGTGTCGGGCAGGGTGACGCTTGCAAGCTCGGTGCAGCCGTAAAAGGTCTGCGCGGGCAGCGTGGTCAGCCCCTTGCCGATGGTGGCGCTGGTCAGCGCCGTACACTCCGAGAAGGCGTGGATGCCCATTTGGGTCACGCTGTCGGGGATGGTGATGGAGGTGAGCGCGCGGCAGTAGTAGAAGGCGCTGTCGCCAAGGCTTTTTACGCCGTCCGGCAGTTCCACCGTCTCCAGCCGGGCGCAGCTGAAGAACGCGCCCTCGCCCACCGTGACAAGGCTGCCCGGCAGGCTGACCGTGGTCAGGCCGGTGCAGTCGTTGAAGGCGAAATCGCCGATTTCGGTCACGCCGTCCGGGATGGTGACGGCGGTCAGGCTCTGGTTTTGGGCAAAGGCGCTCTCGCCGATTTTGGTCACCGCCGCGCCGCCCAGCTTTTCGGGCAGTACCAGCGCGGTGTCAGCGCCGTCATAGCCGGTGATAACGGCGGTACCATCCGCGCCGATGGTATAGGTATACCCGGCGTCGCTGTCCGCAAAAGCAGCCGGGGCGAACACAGAGACCGACAGCAGCACCGCGGAAAATGCTGCCGCCCGCAGAGTCGAACGAACCATAATGCGCATCCTTTCACTGAAACGGCTTCGTATACCTATATTAAACCACATTTCGCCGTAAATGTGTGTAAATTTTTGCACGAAATTTGGAATTTTTTGAAGGTGACTTCATCCCCGCCCTACGCATAACCAAAATTATTGCACCGCAGGGGCGGATTCTATATCCGCCCGCACCCCCCGCAAACGGCTGCCCCCGGGTCACGCCCGGGCCGGGCATACCCGGGCCCTACCGGGTGGCGGATGATGAACGGTGGGTAATGGCAAGGCTGCGGGCGGAGCAGAGCCCCGCCCCTACCGCACTATTCTGGGAGACTGTAGGGCACCGCCACCT
>ERZ1034920.304-NODE-304-length-40607-cov-14.632768_pt1 | contig 40607 bp, 39 predicted proteins | sample MGYA00520688_ERZ1034920 | MGnify/ENA primary metagenome ERZ1034920 (study PRJEB33766, sample SAMN09781785) | gut metagenome | biome: gut microbiome | host: Homo sapiens | place: Madagascar | study: EMG produced TPA metagenomics assembly of the PRJNA485056 data... | reverse complement strand
AAATAAATGAGATATTTGAAATTGATGATAATGCTTATTGGTATGTGGCAGAAAAAATAAATACTGAAAACCCAAACGCCATGAATGAAGCAATCAAGTATATCAGTTGGCTTGATTACTCAAATAATGCAGGCTATGATAAAGATGGGAAACTAACAATTATTGATGCTGAGGAAGTTAGAGTCGATGATTTACAATATCTGTTGGAAAAAGCAATTATTTGAAATTCGACATTCATTGGAAGATAGGAGATGATTTTATTGTATAATAAAACTTCAATAACTGGTTTTAATAAAGAGGAAGTATTTATTGTAAAATTCATAGAAAAATCTACCGGGAGAATAGTTGAAATTAATCCTAGAATAGATAATCCATATTGGGATACTCTTATTAGATTCAAAGTTCTGTCAGGCGAATATGTTTTGTCAAGCGGCGAATTGCCCGATAAATGGAAGTAAGGTTCAATAAAGAAATCGAGAGGAGTTTTTATGAGTAATTTTTATGTAATAAATTTAGAAGATGTGATAATAGAGAAAGATCATCCATATACATTAGTTTTCAAAGGATATATTCAAACATATGGCAACAACAATAAAATATATACCTTCAAATATGATGGAGAAATCACCTACACTGATGCAATTATGCCTGAAAAGGTATGCAGGGATTTTTGTGATCAGCTGATGCAGGATTATGGCTGCGGCATTAAATTTGATAGGAATACGGTCAAGTCAAAGTTGAGTGCAAAAAATCAATATAGAATGAAAATGTAGAGATATTATTTATTTGACCTGTATTGCATATTTTCTGAGTATATAGTATAATGATGACCGAAAGAGTATGTCATGTAATAGAGTTAGAAAAAGAGTCAGTTAATTAGAGAACCGGCTCTTTTTTTGTGTAAAAATTTAAAAGAGATTTCATATCTCAGTAATGACCTAAATGGTCTTAACATAAATGGAAAATCAAATTTTTCCACTTAATTCAAATTCGTTCCATTCGGAACTTAAAATATATCCCATTACAAAATAATATATGGAGGTAAATATTATGAAAAACAAAAAAGATTTATCATTTGTTATTGGTTGCGTGATTTTGGGGTTAATTCTTGTATGGACCAAATTTATTCTTCTGAAAGTGATAGGGGTCGTTGAGATAAGTATTGTTTTGGTAATAGCCTATAATTCAATATGTACTATTGTTACTAATGAAGCATATCTCCAATTTTACAATGATTTACAAGAGAAGAAGAAAGAAAATACTCCTATGCCAGTAACAGAAAAAAGAACAGTTGCAGAAAAAGTATTAAAAATTTCTGACGAAACAATGCAATTTATTCATGTCCAGTATGGCGGTGAAGCTATATGGAAATGGGTATCAAACATATATAATGATATGGCATATGGCAATCCGGCCAGGATACAGGTGACATTGTATCATGACATATATATATATGACTTAAACTATGATGAGGAGTGTAATATAACTGAAATCATCCCTATTGAGCATAGTATCGACGATTTGAAAAAGAATATAAATCAAAATTGTGAAGAAACCAACTCGGAGAGAGAAGAAATTTCAAAAAACAATATTGTAAATTCAAGTCAAGAAAATACTAACACAACTGCTGACGAAGATATTGATGTTAATGAAGTTGATGATGTAGATATCCCTCAGGAGCATAAAGAGGAGACAGCAGCTAGAGTAAAATGTACTAAAGAAGATTTGGATTACTACTGGAAGATTAAAGAAAGCATTATTAAAAATGCACAGCAAATTGCTGAAGAAGGCGAGCTTTCATTTAATTTCACTTTAAGTAATGAAGCCGTTCATGCATCGCATATAAAGCAGCTTATTGATGATGATAATGAACTAAATTTCATAACAAAAGTAGTTTCCGACAATAAAATCAATATAGCATTTGCAGTATAAACAACATACCGGGATCCACTCCTGGTATGTTTTAAAAAGGAGTGATTATTATGAATTTAAAGAATTACCTTGAAAGTGCATCTGTGGACACACCCACCCTAGTATACGATACAAGTATGAATGAGTTAGTGCTTAATACGTTGAACGCTCTTACAACCTGTGCAACGTATGCCGAAAGACAGAATTATATGTGTTTAGTTAAAACTTTTATCAACCTTTGTAAGGTGATCACCTACTATAATGGTGAAACGTCTGCAATGAGAAGAATTAACGCAAAAATCATGATGAGTTGCAATCAGTTTGCGTCTTATGTATTCGTAAAAGATCAATTTGTTGACGAATTTAAAAAAGCATTAACGATGGTATATAACCTATATACCAATCCACAAATATATTTATAAATGAAAGGATGGTTATTATGGCAGAAACAAGAAGAACCGAAGATACAATTCTCGAAACAAAGAAAAATATCGAATTTTTTAAAAAAAGAAACAAAGTGGAAGGGTTTTCACTTGAGCCTTACACTTATATCAAAGACTCCATTGATGAGTATGGTGAAAAAATAGACACTACCAGAAATGTTATAAACATTGGGTTAGAGTTATTATTTCGTCTGCTATATCCAAATGGTAAAATATATGCCGAAACAATAGAAAGAACATATGATGAAGAAGAGGGCAGATCTCCGGAATTAAACACCTGCACTGCCAGAGCATATGTTTATCTGGATAAGCATGATGACAAAGATGCTTTCGTTGTTTCAGAAATAGGATGTGCAAAATATAATCCCCTTAAACCTGATATTGGAATAGAGGCAGCTGCACATACTTATGCAAGAACAAAGGCATTACAAAAACTGGGATTAGGTGCAGAATATGGATTTCCAAATAGTCTTTATGACGAAGGGAAAACAAATAACTCACCACAAATTATTGTTAAAAATCCAATAGATGATTTTAATAATAAAATTTCAAAAACAGATGTTAGCCATGATGAAAATGATGAATATAAGGACGCCTGTTTACATACTTGTGAACATCCATCCTTTAAGGGAATTACCCTCGGTAATATAGCAAGAAGAAGTCCAAGCTTTATCAAGTCTTTGGCTATGGGTACTTCAGCATGTGAAGAAGCCTCGTCAGAAGATATTAAGTATGCTACTATCATCTTTAATCATGACTATATGCTCTAAATATATAGGGGACATAAAATCCCCTATATATTAAATTCTAAATAGGAGGTGTGCTGATACATTTATACGTATCAGTCAAATTTTATGAGCGAGAGAATAATGTATTATGATATAAAAGACATAGTGATACTTCTTGGTTTAAAAACAAAGAAATGTGGATGTGGATCACAAGTCAATGTTGTATGTCCAGTTTGTGGTAAGCTGAAGCTCAATATAAATTTTAATAAAAATGTTTTTAACTGTCCAGTTTGTGGCACTTGCGGTAATAGTAATACTTTATATACTTTATTTACCGGTGTTGAGAAACCATTTAAAGAAATTTGTGAAAAACTACAGATATCTACATCCAACCCAGCAAAATTAAAACCAAGGTATGAACAAGAATACAAAGAGCCAGAAATAAGAGATATAAAGGAAAGAGATGAGGTTTACTCCGCACTAACCAATATATTAACACTTCAACAGAATCATAAGAATAATTTGATAGAAAGAGGACTTACAGAAGAGTATATTAATAAAAAAGGTTATGTATCAATTCCTAAAGGTCAGGGTATGGCTTGTGTTATTCTGCTTGAAAAATTAGGTTATGATTTATCTAAAATTCCGGGATTTTATAAGAATCCAGATGGATCGTATAATATGGTTGATTTTTATAGTGGCTTTCTTATACCAATTAGAGATTTCAACAACCGAATACAAAGTTTTCAAATAAGAAATATGCAAGTAAATGAAAAAACGAAAAACAAATATGTTCATTTTTCCTCAAGTTCACAAAATGGAGGAATAGGTGTAAAAAGCTTTATACATTTTGCATGTGAATTTGATAATGGAATGCCTATTCTTGGCGAAGAAATTGTGTTGACAGAAGGAGCACTTAAATCAGATATAGCTCATTTTGCCAGTGGTGGAGTGCCTTTCATTGGTGTTCTTGGAGTAAACGCATTATCAGAACTTGTGAATGTTCTTCCCGTTCTTAAAGCATATGGTGTAAAAAAAATCCTTACCGCATACGATATGGATTATTTAAAAAACATATATGTCCAACGTGCAGAAGCTCAACTGTATAACATGTTTAAGGACTATGATTTTGCAGCGGATAAACTGACTTGGAATCCGTCTTATAAAGGCATTGATGATTATTTGGTATTCAAAAATATTAAGAAACCCTTACTTCCCCACTAGCAGGATTGTGGGTTATACATTATAAACTATTCACTAATAATACTTTTTCGAGTATTATTAAGATCTGCAAACTCCGAGAGACTTTAGTTTTTCGGAGTTTTTTCCGTAAAAAAGACGTATCGGTAATTACCGATACGTCTTTTTTATGTTCTTGAGTTATACATGTCATGTTGCACTTTGTTATATGAATCAAGAGTTGACTGTTCTTTCGCATTATACAACAATGTCAGCATATAAGCAGATGGATTATTTATTCTATCCGTTTGCTCCTGATATTTATCAATAGCATACATGATATCCAAATGATCCAACTTCATCAACTTACTGATTACAACCATTGCCGGTTTACTATCTCCACCAATTCTGATTGTCTGCTTAGTTGTATTTAAGCTTGTATGTAAAATACTCATGACAGAATCTATCTCTCTTTTTTGGTGTGGACGATCATTTATCATTATTTCATATCCATAAATCATCCTTATTTCTTCAAGTGTATACCTTTCTATCTCTTGACTTTCACCTGCGTTTGTAATATAATTCTTATTAGTTAATTCTTTGGATTTAGTGCTTGACACATTACTACTTTGGTCGGTTGGTAATGTATCAGGCTCTTTTTCTTTTGTAATAGAATATCCCTTTAATTTCAATGCAGCTATCATTCTTGCCTCTGAAACTTCTTCGGCAACTGCAGCTACATTTTCACTACTTTCAACTTTCCATATCTCCGCAAAATCATATAAAACATATAGATTACTGGTCTTTCCCCCATCCGATCTGCTTCGATTCACTTTAGATATGACACCCTTTTCTTCTAACTCCGCAAGTGTCTGTTTAACTTTCGTAATTCCTATTTTTGTTAGGCTTGAGAGTTTCTTGACACTTGGGAAACATTGATTATTGCTATCTGCAAACTTCTTCAAGTAAATGTAAATTAACTTCTGATAATAATTATCCAGCAGATCACTTTCTAAGAAGTCCTGATAAATCAAAACAAAAGGTCGTTGGTCAGTAGCACTATGAAATTTTTTTTGTGCCACTTGTGATTACTCCTTTTTGTACAATAGCTTCATTTATAAAAATGAACTATGATAGCTCCTAATTTCAAGCCTTATGATATTAGTAACTAGGTTTAATTGGTTTCTTAGTGTATAGATTACCACAATATACTATTGATTTTCAAGCGAACTTTTATGCACATTTTTAATCCTAATTTTCGATATATGATGGATAATTCATATTCATTGATTAATGTCTGTTTATTTGAGTGTTTTTTCATCGTCACCTTCTTAGAAGAAAGATTGAATGAATGTAGTTCACATGATTTTTATTAATTGGATATAGTTCATGGACGCACGGCGACCATCCCATGGTCGTGTGGCGACCATCCCCATAGTCGTGTGGCGACCTACCCATGGTCGTGTGGCGACCATGGGTGAACAAATGTTTCGTAGTGATTTTTAATGAATGGATAGTGATGAGAAAGTTAGGGGTCAATGATTGACCCCCTAATTATAGTAAAATGTATAGTATATAAATAAGGAAGACGAAATTTGAAATGTGCATAAAAGTTCAGTGATAATTTTTGGGATCAGATAATTTGGGATGAGGAGTAAATAATGTAAAAAACAGCTAATTACATTTGTATATATTTTACAAACTTCTAATGTTGCCTTTTTTTGTCTTAAATAGTAGAATGGGACGTGACAAAGTAGATGCAATTTTATACAAGAAAGTGAGGAAGTAGAATATGAGATTAGTGAAGAAGCTCATAGCTATTTGTAGTGCGGCAACTATGCTCACTACTATTTGTCCTCCTGTGTATGCTGAGCCTGGAACAGAAGTTACGACAGAAAAAGAAACCGAGACCGTAACTGAAACAGAGGCTTCCACCGAAGTAGAAACAGGAGAAATTCTTCCAGCGGAAGAACAGGATTTTGACGCAGTGATTAATAGTGGTTTTATCACTATTGAAAATCACAATATGACAGATGAGAATATCGGAGAAGAATATGTCATCTACGAAGATGCAGATTTTTCAAAGGAGATTAAGGATGTCAGCTTTTTTTTGTCATATGATGGAAAGTCATATGAAGACAAAGAAGCATTAAAGGAAGACGATAAGAAATCTCATGATATCAAGTATGTAGAGCTTCCTTTAGGTACTTACTGTATCACAAAAAAGGACGATACAACAGAAGCGTGGCAGTTCGATGTTGACGTTAGTTGCACCGAGGATAATCCGTTGGCCGTGGATGTTACGCCGGTTATAGAGGATGATAATGAAGGTGCCTCTGGTGATAGTGAGGATGATACAGAAGATAGTGAAACCACAGAAGCAACAGAAGACATTTCATCAGGCAATCTGCCAGAGACCACAGAGGATATTTCATCCGGAGATTTACCAGCTACGCCAGGAGATGCAGCAGAAGATATTGCTTCTTTTGAGTTCAAGAAAATTAGTAGCCCATTATCTACTATAACAGAGTTTATAAGTGATGTCATGGCGTATTCCGGAGCTAGCGTTTATAAGAAAAGTCCTCTGGATACAAAGTATGATGTAAATGGACAGCATTTATATGGCTGGTATGCACTGAAAGGATTTAGCAACGTTGCTGATGGAACAATAGTATATTGTGGAAATGCAGACAGAAGTGGTCCTAGCGAGACACAGGATATTTCTGTAGATAGCATTGCAGTGGATAATAGAGTAGAGATAAGAAGAGCCCTATACTACGGATATCCGGATTCAAAAAATGGTAGTGGTATTTCAGATAAATATTATAAGCAGTCTGGTATGCAGGGATATTTTGATCCGGTGAATGATAAGGCAACTTTCTATGTCACCACTGCAAAAGCTGTTTCGGCAGCGAATAATGGTGGGATTGGAGCACAGGAAAACTTTTCTCCAGTAATAGACTATTATGACAACTGCATAGCAAATACATCTGCTAATATCAGCAAGTATCCAAATCCGCTTACAGACAGCGAGGCTGCATTTACTTTAAAGGAAGCCGGATCAACAAGTAAAGCCACAAGCTCAAGAAATGGTGCAAATAAGCTTTCTGTTAAAGCAACCTATAGTTCAAAGAAGAACAGCAATCTCATATGTAGTGACTGGATTGAATTTTCTTCTACTGGTGGAAATACTATTACATTAACATCAACCAGTAATTGTTATATACAGGTTGGATCTGATAACCAGAGCTGGGTATTACCTGGTTCGACAGTAACCATTTCAAATGGTCAAAGATTTAGATTAGGATTAAACAAAACAAAAACTGATAAGCATACGTTTACAGGTGATAGTATAATCGTAGGAAATATGCAGGGATATACCGCATACAAGATAAAATCCAAGCAGCCTAGTGATAAGAGTGTCTATTACCAGGATTTCTTCTTTGGAGTAGCCAATCCACAAAAGATACAGCTCGAGGTTTCTAAGGGATTAGGAGAACTTAGCCTTCAGAAATCATCAGCAACTCCAGGCGTGACAGATGGATTAAACAGTGGTGACAAGTGTTATTACCTTGGAGGAGCAGTCTATAACGTATATGGTCCTTTTGCAAGTAAGAATGCAGCTCAGAAGGGAAATCTTTCATCAAGTAATAATATTGCAAGTTTTAAAACAGTTGTTGTCACAGAAAATGGTGTAAAGAAGTGTTTAGGTGGTGCCAGCCTTACGACAGTAGGAGTAAATGCCGGTCTTACGTTGTCTGGAGCTTCAGGAACAAGTAAGTATATTAAGAATATGAAAGCCGGCTATTATGCCGTTGTGGAAACAACAGCACCTAAGGGCTTTGCCCTTGATAAGACAAGATACGTTGCAGACCTCAACTCCACATTAAATGTGAACCTTGCTGTGACAGATGTTCCGCTTAATGATCCTATCGGTATAAGTATTACAAAGAGTGACAAGAAGGGAACAACAAACAGTGGAGCAAGCCTTGAGGGAGCAGAGTTCACTATAAAATATTATCAGGGGGATTATACCTTTGATAACCTGCCATCTACTCCTACCAGAACCTGGGTGATTAAGACTAAATATGATAAGATAAACAATCAGTATAGAGCACGACTTGATAGTGAACATTTCGTAAAGGGAGATAAGTTCTATCTGACCGAAAAAGGAAATGCTTGTGTTCCACTTGGTACCTTGACAATAGAAGAGACAAAAGCTCCAGAGGGATATTTACTTAATGGTAAGACTATAAAAGGAACCAACAATGCACCTGGTGCAGATTGTGAGGTAAGAGATGGTGTTCTCCTTACCCATACAAGAGAAAATGGTACAGGTTCAGGAAATGTAGTTGCAATCAATGATTTTTCCGGAAGTGATGATATCATACGAGGAGACTTCAAGTTTACAAAGAAGGCTGCAGCTGATGGAAGCATTATTCCGGACTGTGAGTTTGAACTTTCCCTTATGGATGGTGATAAGGCAGTTGAGACCCATAAGATAGTAACAGATGAGAATGGATATTTCTCAACAGAAAACAGTTACGTTAAGCATTCTGATAATACAAACGGTGGTGTTAAAAAGTGTGGTACATGGTTTGGTGGTGATACTGTAGATGATACAGTAGGAGCACTTCCTTATGGACACTACAAGCTTTCCGAGCTTAGATGTGAAGCCAATAAGAATAAATACACAAATATCACATATGAGTTTGATATAACAGAAGATGGAGTAGTTGTAGAACCGGAAGCTTCTGATGTGGCTGATGGAGTTATCACTATTGGAACAACAGCAAAGTGTGAAGAGACAGGTGATAATACAGCAAGACCCGGAAAAGAAACAGTGACCATAACAGATACCTGCCATATGGAAGGACTTGAGGATAAACATAGATACAGACTCGATGGTGTGGCTATGGATAAATCCACCAATGAAGATCTTATACTTAAAGATGGCTCTAAAGTCACAGGAAGCACAGAGTTTGTAGCAGAAAACATTACAGAAGATGTGGATGTAAAATTTATGTTTAATGCTGAAGGACTTGAGGGAAAGGATATTGTTATTAGAGAAACTCTAACAGATCTCACATATGATGAGGTAATGGCAGAGCATAATGATATCAATGATGAAGGACAGACTATTCATTTTGCAGACATGCATACGATGGCAAGTGGTGAATATGGAAATAAAGTAATTCCTTTGGTTGGAACCGTTAAAATAGAGGATAGGGTATCATATAGAGGACTTTCTCTTAATAGCGTATATGAAGTTGAGGGTGTTTTAGTTAATTTTGAAACAGCAAAGCCTATAGAAATTAATGGCAAGAATATAACAGCAAAAACATCATTTACTCTTACAAGTGAAGATCAGTATACAGATAAGGTGACTAAATCAGGAACAGCTAAAGTGACTTTCACGTTTGATGTAAGTGGAATTAAGGATCTTGATCTTCATAAGGTTGTGGTTTATGAAAAAATGTACAAAGATGGAGTAGAGTTCCTTGTACACGAAGATATCAATGATAAGGATCAGACAGTAGAGCTTGTTCCAAGTTCAGTCATGATCATGAAAGTTGATAAGCTCACAGGAAATCCACTTGCAGGTGCAGAGTTCACCCTGTATAAGGATGATGGCACAGATACAGAGGTTGCCAAGGCAGTAAGTGGTGAAGATGGTATTGCAAACTTCGAGAAGGTAGAGCCTGGTAAGTACTATGTAAAGGAGACAAAGTTCCCTACAGACTATGCTCATGATTATGATGAAAAAGACCTTGTTAAGAGATTTGAAATAAAGCAGGGTGAAGCTTCCATGCTTGAGCCTATAATCATTAAGAACTATTATTCAGCAGTGTGTATCATGAAGATAGATGCTGATGATAAAGAAACAGTCCTTCCTGGAGCAGAGTTCACGCTTTACGATGAAAATATGAAGGAAGTGGCTAAGGTAACAAGTGGAAGTGACGGTATTGCTAAGTTCACAGATATAGATGCAGGTAAGTACTTCCTTAAGGAAACAAAGGCACCTGCCGGATATAAGCTAAGCGATGCAGTCATCGAAGTTGATACTAAGGCTAATGAGTACACCATGGCAAGCCCGATCATGTTCAGTGACGAAAAGGGAAAGACGCCTGGACCACCAACCGGTGATGAAACACCGCTTGGAACGATCATGGCTGTGGGAATAGGACTTCTGGTAGTGTTAATACTGTCAGTGCTTGCAGTTTTCTTCATATGGAAAAGAAAGAATAGGCTTGCAACAAAAAGATAAATAGAATATATGATTAATTAACGGAGAGATCTCCCGGAGAAAAATCCGGGAGATTTTTTCGTTGGGGATTAAGTTGTGATATACTTAGTATTATAATTCAGATATAGAGTAAAAAAGAGAAAGGATGTGTTTATTATGAGAAAGAAACTTACTCTTGCAGTTATGGCAGCTTCCATTGCAGCTATGTGCCTTATGTCTGCTTCAATGCTTGGCTGCAATAAGAACAATGATGAAAACACAGAGGTTACAGAGGTTACAGAGGTAGCAGCAGTAGATGATCAGGATTCTGAGGACGCTACAAAGACTTCCGGCTCTACTACAGAAAAGGATGGCAAGACTACCGAGAAGTCAACTGAAAAGTCCGGTAAAGGCACAGAAAAATCCACAGAAAAGTCCGGTAAGGGTACTGAGAAGTCAACCGAGAAGAGGACTGAAAGGTCAACAGAAAGATCTACTGAAAAGAGGACTGAAAGGCCTACTGAAAGATCTACTGAGAGGTCCACTGAGAGGTCAACAGAGAGATCAACCGAAAGATCCACCGAGAAGACAACTGAGAGACGTACAGAAGCCCCTACAGAGGCTCCTACGACCCACAGACATACTTGGAAGACCATTTATAAGACTGTCCACCATGACGCCGAATACGAGACGGAATATGGCGAGCATTGGGTATGCTTGGGTTGTAGAAATAACGGTATAGAGGTTTACTTTGATACATGGGCAGGTATGGGTGCACATATAGACAAACATCTTGCTGAAGGAACAGATTCATCCTATGCAGTTGAAAGATATATAAAGGGCGAGAAGCTGGTTCATGCAGCATATGATGAGCAGGTGGCTGACCATTGGGTGTGCACAGGCTGCGGTTTGTCTATTGACCTTGACCCTTCTACTTTTGAATAGGTGATTATTATTTACCTGCATTGTTGGTACTGTTAGATTTCAGTTTTGAGAAAATTCGGAAAGGTAAAAAATGAATATTTTAATTTTATTGCTTTTAGTGGTTATTGAAATAACAATTATTTTTAAAAAACCTAAAGATAAAAGTGACGATGATGTGTCGGAAACACCCACTGGCGCCAGGGCTTATAGGATGAGGGGATTATTTCATTTAATTATTGGTTGTGTTGGTGCTGTTGTGTGTTCTGTTTTGAGAAGATTTGGTGATGCATATATTCCGGACAGTATCTCAGATAAAATATGGATTGCTATATATATATTGGTGGTGATAAATTTGGTCTTTGGTATTATCCAAATGTTCTTATCAATAATAGAGGATAGACCTTGACCCATCTACTTTTGAGTAAACAATATAGGGGCACTTGTGCCCCTATATTAGGTAAAAAATAAGAACAGTGAGGGATATATGGCGTGGTTTTCAAGAATTATGTATAGTCTTTTTGTAGTACAGGTGCTTTGCGTGTTTTCAAAAAGAATCAATGTAATCAAGTATTTTAAAGTTATGGCATGGCTTAATATGTGCATTGCAATAATAATGTTCATAGTAAATAAAATTTGGTTAAAGGAAATATTTACCGGAAGCAATCAGGTTACTATAATTTCTGGATGTATTGTACTGTTGACGTTAGCATTTCTCTATGCTGCTACCCTTTATTCTTATAAAAATCGTGATAAAGACCAAGATGAGGAAAATATTAGCATTAATAATATTCTTCGCCAGGTGGAAGACAAATGTAAGGGTGAGAAAAATAGTAAACCAAAGAGGATTGTTATAACATTTTTGAGATATGGTTTTGTTGTTTTTTTGTTAATCAACTTTTTCATAGCAGTAAATAGATTAGTAGAAAGCTGGCTAGACATGTAAAGCAAGGAGGAAAAAATGGTCTGTATTATTATGGTGTTGCTAATAATAATAGGTGTTATTGTCCTATTAATATCGGCAATAACAGAGAAAAAAAGTGATAGTCCTAAATTAGAGAATGAAGAAAAGAAGTACGAACAATATTATGACGATATAGGAAACTACAATATGAATATGAATATTAATGGCAAAACGTTCGCATGGTCGGGTGGATCTGTGGAAATCAATAATGGCAAAGTTATTGTAGATGGAAGAATAATTGATGAGTATAATAGTGGAGACATTAGAGTTATTATTAACGGAGACGTCAATAGGATTGAATGTGCGGGATCTGTAGAAGTTCATGGAAATGCTACGAAAATTAATTGTTGTGGTAGTTGTGAGGTCGGTGGAGATGTTAATGGTGATATAATTGCTGCTGGACCGGTCACTTGTAGAAATTCATCAGGAAATGTTAATACGGGTGGTAGTATTAAATATGGAGGGTTTTGGCACGATTAATAATGAAAGGGAAGATGTAGAAAAAGAGGATAATAAAAATCCCGGTGATGATAAAGAAGAGGATTCTTCCATGATTCGAAAAAGTACAACAGATGTTGACACTCCCCACAGCTAAAGCAGGGGGAGTGTCAAACACCTGATTAAGAAGGACATGGAAGAGAACCAGCAAGCCTACGAGGGATTGAAACTGATTAAGGAATTGTATAAGCCAGCGAGAGTTGCAAAGAACACAAAGAAAAAAATTTGAATTGTTATTTTCAAAAATAAAAGAGAGGTAAACTATGGGAACAATCAAAGAGCTTCAGGAAGAAATGCAGAAATTATCTTCACAAATTGCTACCGTATTATCAGTATCGAAGTACAGAGATTATGACGACCTATCAGGAATCGAATATAGTACAAACAATCCTGATGATTTATTATTGGTAGACGAATACAGAAGTATTCTTTGTAAACTATCTGATGTGCAGTACGACCTTGAATATTTGAATAAGCCAGTATTGTTTGAAGATACATTGATACTCCGTCCTGATGGACGATATGGAACACGAAACAATAATACTTATTACACGAGCGGTTCCGGAATAGAGTTCTTAATCAATCAGGAAGTTTTAGACGAGGACGGACATTTTACAGATAAGCCAACTTGGAGAACTTCAACAGTAGAACATAATGGCAATGATTATTTCATAGTCGGCTACAAAGATGTTGACCTGAACGGATTGAAAGTTAGGGTGCGAAAAAGATAATTGAATATGATTTATCGAACCCTCTTTGCTATCAGAGTTTTAGCAAGAGGGTTTTTTATCCAAGGGGGGTATGACACCCTTGGATAAGTGATGATATCAATGGTGAAAGCAGGGAATACTTGAAAGAGTTGTTCGCATATGCTATAATAGCGACAGCTAAGAAAAGAGATTAGTGTCAAGTGCACACAGAACGAACCCCCAGTAGTGACCGCTACTGGGGGTTTTACTCGATTTGGACGGTTGAGCATCCGTTAGGCTAATTGTCGCTGTCGTCACCGTCTAGCCATTTGCATATGTAGTAGCTAACTACACCTGCCACGACGGAAACAAGAAAAGAAATTAGTATGTTCAAGTGCACACCCCCCCTTCTGTTGCCAGACTGGGTGCGACAACGGTGTAGATTATACCACAGTGACGAAAATGCCACAATAAGCCATTATTCATAAAAAGAATGTTGGCAGAAGTCAGCGTTTTTTGCGTGAAGAGGAAAACTAGGCAGTCCCATGATGTGCAAAAAAATATCAGATTTTGTCGAAGAAATAGATAGTCACTCCTATTTTGCATTTCCCCGTAATGAGTTATGGTAAAGTAGGGGTGATTTTTTTGTTATATATGATAATAAGGGTTTGTGACAATACTCTTTCATGGAGAGACTTCAGGGGTGAGAAAACGGCACTTAAGAAGGCAGAATTAATGTGGAATGCTTTCTCAAATGAGGAAAGAGAAAAACATTCGTGGTTTCAGGTGAGCCGGTCAGATTTTCCCGATGAAAGCGGTGAGCAACATCTGTATGGAACAGTATTAAAAGTGTATAAGTGAGAATTGTGTCTGGTAAATACTGCATTATAACTTGATAAATGCATATAATTAGTGGTATAAGTGAAAAAACTATTGAAATAATTTGTAATAAACTGTAAAATATACAGGATGTTTTTAAAAATAAAATAGAAATGGAGAGTTAAGGTTAATGAATGGGCTGAGTTGGGATGATTTGCTTTTTTCAAACGAAGAGTTTCATGAAATCTATGAATGCTCAAATCAATTTACGCATGAGATAAACAAAAATCATAGGCGTAGATGTGAAGACGATGATTTTTTAGATTTTATGGATTGCGGATGTGAATCAATGATAAGTGAAAAGCTATCGTTGGTAAGATCATTGTTATAAAAAATTATATGAAGTACTGATGTGTTGGAAAATCAATTTCATATAAGAGAGAAGAGCGTAAACGTAGAAGAGAATTCTTAAAGATTACTAAGAAAGATATTGATGAAATTTATGGAGAAAGAGATCAATCGTAATAATACAACAGTAAAGCATGCCATTGAACATGTTAGTGCTGGAGAAGCCTCTGGCAAAAAGGCTAAAAAAATTGACTGGGAAGAGTTTTGGCATTTGTTTATTAGCTGGTTAATATCGGGAATTGTTATATGTGCTGTGTTGATCATTTTAACTATGGCAGAAAATTCTAATAATCTGTTCAAGGATATGATAATGCGAATTGATACTGTAAGTTTGGTGTTTTCGTTGGTGTTGTCTGCGGGATTAGAGCAAGTATGGAATAATAAAGAAACTTGGAAGTATAAATTGACCCAAGTAGGAGAAGTTTTTTTAGCTAGCATAGGATTGATAATGTATTTGACCTATTCATTTTGGGATCTCTATGATCCGGAAAATTTATATTTCAAAAATCGATTTTGGGGCAATCTCTTATACATATTTGCAAGCTTTATTTGCGTCTTAGTAGGTTTTGTCATGCGTTCGAGAATAGAAGATTAGGAGGATAGCTTTAGTGATAATAAGTATTGCTGTACTTGTACTATTTGCTGCTGTTTTTATTTTGATTATAGTGCAGATATATTTTGCCTTTTTTAATAAAAAGGGTTTTTATGATAATGATCAAACATATGATCCGGAAATAAAGAAACATGGGGACGCAGCTATGGGTGCCATGGATAATGGAAAAATAAGACTGCATATTTTAATAAACGATTCAAAAGAATTTGATGGTAAGATTGCCACAAAAACGTATGCTGAATTCATTAATGATTCAGCACTGGCTAAAAGGATTTTTGACTTTAGGGGAACTAGGTATAATGGATAAAATATCTCATCTTTATGTGGAATATGATGATATAGTCAAAGAAATTGGACGAAAAAAAGTTCGTGAGCGTTTTAATGATTTGTATGTAGAATATGATGAATTTATTAAACAACAAGCAGAATGTGATATTTTGAGAATCAATGATTACACATTGATGCATTCTGTTTTGGATTATTTTACAGATGTGTCTAGGTTAAAGCATTTTCATAGTATAGGTTACACAAACCTATATAAGACTAAGGCATATGAAATAAGTTGGTTATTGCGTAGAAAACCAATACAAATTATATCGGATAATGATTGTGATAGTGTAGTATACATTAATGAAAAATTTGTGTTGTCACATATAATGTCATATTTTGTATCTCTTGTTGGAAAAGATTTTTATAGTGATCTGAGTGAAGAGGGCGTAAAGGCCTTTGATGGCTATATTGATAGTTTGTATTATCATTTGAAGTACCGAAATTGTAGTTCTCAGACACTTGAAATTATTCTTTTAAGTTTTGGTGCAGGAATTGTAGCTACAGGAAATAAGTTGAATAATATGTTTGATAATGAGTGAAGGCTATAAAACAAATTAGCATATAAGATATTGTGCCTAGACAAATGATGAAAGAGTATTAATAAAACAACAAAGATCCCGCAAGATGTGAGCTTGTGGGATCTTTCTATTATACTGGAAAAGGTATTTGAGTCTAGGATTGGTTGTCGAGTATCTGCAGCCATTCATTTGCAGTGAACTCCCCATCACTTAAAGCTAGTAGGATGTAATCCCTATATTATCCAAGAGTGTCGTAAAACTCCTTACTTTAGCTATAGGGAGTGTCAAAAAAATTCTAAACACACTTATAATCCGAGCGTGAATAGAATAAAATATAAATAGAAATAAATATAAGTATCAATAGGACAAGAGATAGACATATCGGGAACATGTAAGACTGAAATGTACAAAAAAGTTCAGCCAGGTTGGTACCGAAATAGTTAGGGGTCACGGAATGACCCCTAACTATAACTACAGCAAAAGAGAAAGGAAGCAAAATGGGTGAGAAAGATATCACAGAAAATGTTGGCAGAGTACCCCCCCTGCTTTAGCTGTGGGGAGTGTCAAATTTGGCAAATACTGTATTAAAACGTAAATTTTCAAACTAAGTGCAACACTATTGTTGCATCTACTATGGTATATAATAACCGTTGCATTTACTATGACAAGAAAGGAGATGACACCTAGTGCCTGTCAGATATAAACTTGATGATTATTTATTAAATGACCTGAAAATTAAGACCCAAAAAACACCTATAAAAAACGACGAACCTTTAAAAGCCGTTTTCTCCACATCCATATCGGATAAACTTGAAGTACATATATATTCTGCTGAATGCAGTAAGCAATAAAACCACTTTTATTAATAATAGCAGGCATCAGCATTTCGCTGTCTACTGCAAGGACTGGTACTTTTTCTTCATAGGGACTAAATTTTTCATACTCAATAAAGCGATGCCTTCCATCAAGAAAAAGCCATTTGCCAGAAATATTGATTTGCGCGACAAAGTAAAACGCAGACCACGGAAAACCACAAATAATACTGCAAGAAAAAACCTTAACAGCACAAAAATTAGGACATTTGGTAATGTAAATATCTCGTTCTTTGGAGTTGAAAACCAGACGGATATTGATAATTATATGCCGCTGCGTGTGGTGGGGTATGATGGAGCAGTATAACGTTCACAGTACAAAAAAGCAGATACAAAGGCGTACCCTGTAGTAACGCTAATCCTGAATTTCGGTAAAGAAAAATGGGAGAAAAATAAAAGATTATCTGATATAATGAATGTACCGGATGAACTAGTGCCATATTTTCATGATTATGGAATTAATGTATTTGATATCTGCTATCTGTCGGATGAGCAGGTACAAATGTTTCAAAGTGACTTTGGCATAGTGGCAGAATATTTTGTAAAGACTACAAAATATCCGGATCAGTTTAAGCCGGAAAGAAAAACCATCAGGCACGTTAATGAGATCCTGAAACTAATGGAAGTATTGACTGGAGACTCCAGGTATGAAGAAGTTTCTAACGAATTAGTAGAGAAAGGTGGCGAAGTAACCATGTGCGAGGTTTTGGAAAGAGTAGAAGAAAAAGGAAGAGCAGAAGGAAGAGCGGAAGGAAGATTCACTATGCTTATCGAACTGGTGTCTGACGGAACAATCACCATACAGAAAGCAGCAGAAACAGCAGGCATGGATGAAGCTACATTTAGAAAAAAAATGAGCGAGCTGTAAATATGAATCATAAGAAAAATGCAAATCATATCTTTTACGCAAAAAGGTATTGAAATTTTTCATAATATGTGGTAGATTATTTGCAAGGAAAAGTTTATGATTAAGTTTAAGAGATTGAGTATCTAGAGAAATCTAGGTACTTTTTTTTTGCTTTAAGGAGGTTTTTTATGAAGACACTTTTAGGAATTGATCATGGGAATAGAAATATTAAAACAGCAAATTTTGTATTTACATCTGGTTATACAGTATCAAAGCTGAAACCGACATTTGCACAGACAGATACCATATATTACAACGGAAAGTATTATACGATATCTGGAGAAGCGTTTCCGTTCATACTGGACAAAACTGAGACAGAAAATTACTTTATATTGACCCTATTTGGAATTGCAAAGGAATTGGATGCTAAAGGGATGCCATCTGGCAAATATGAGTTAAAGTTGGGCGTGGGACTTCCACCAAGACACTTAGCAGCATTGAGAGATAAATTCGGAAAATATTTCAAAGAAAGAGGAACCTTATCTATACAGTACAAAAATAGAGTGTATGAAATAATGATTAAGGACGCATTAGTTTTTCCGCAGTGTTTTTCGGCAGTGGCAGCATTTGAAGAAAACGCAAGAAGAATAATTAATGATTATGATTTCTGCCTACTTATAGACATTGGCGGATATACAGTGGATATTGTGGAGATGCGGGATGGTAAACCATTACCGGATAAATGTCTTTCGTTGGAATTGGGTGTTAATAAAATGGTTGATGATATTGCATCAAATATTCTAAACGATTATACATATCAGATTTCGCCTACAATGATTGAGAATATTTTAAAACAGTCTGGAAAAAAGACAACCCTACCAGATGAAGTCGTAAGGGAGATAAGAAAACAGGCGGATGAATGGATAAGTAAGATCTTAAACAAGATTAGAGAGCATGGGTATGATACACGAATTATTCCTGCAATATTTTTGGGCGGTGGAGTCTCAGTGTTTGGTAATGCTATTGATAATAGTTCACTTTTGGGGGTACATGAAAAAGTTGAAAATATATGCATTAATGCCCTGGGATACGAAAAAGCCTACAGGATAATTTCTGCAGCATAATTAGAATGAGAGAAAGAATGGTGATGGTATATGTATAGGTTATGTCTTTCTTTTAATGAGAATAAGCCGGAGCATATGCAGGTATATAACGATCTTAAGCATTCGTCCAAAAAAACCGAAATGGTTGTCAAGGCCATGCTTAATAATAAAAAAGTGGTTCTACAGTTTGACGAAATTGACGAAGATGCTGTTTTGGCAGCACATAAGTTGTCAATGCTTGGAAAAGATGTAGAACGGTTTTTAACGGATATCTTAAGAGAATATTCACTTGCGGATATCAAAGCATATACGGAGGGAAGAGGTGATGAGAGAAGGCGTAATAAAATATTGATAGGCAATGTGGAAGAAAAAGGACAACCTACACAAACAAACCAGGAAAAAGAGGTGATAGAAGATATAGAACCTGAGGTAGAAAATATTGTAGAAGACATTAATACAGAGGAAGATATAAACTTTGCTGATGGATTAATGATGTTTTTAACATAGAAAAGTTGCTTTTTTACAAGTGAATAATGTTTTTGACATACATTTTAACATGAAATGAGTAAAACTTATTTTTTTTAAAATGATTGGTACTTTATTACACATTTTTTGACATAGAACAGAAAAAAAATAAGTTTTTACAAATGAATGGTATTTTAGTGTGATTTTTTTAAATGACTTGACTAAAAAGACATTTTTTTAAAATTGATTTGTTTTTTTTAAAATGATATGCTAAAAAACAAGGAAAACTCTGTGAATTTTTAACAAAAAGGTGGTGAAAATTAAAGATGGATAAAACAGCTAGCAAGAGGAAAAAGGTATTTTGGATGGCACTGGCAACAGCATTTACTTCTTTTGCATTTTTCGTAGTACGATCTGATTTACTGTATTGTGAGGATACTGATCCCTGGAGTTTACTAAAGAGTACCTTAATAGAATTAGTTGCAAATATTAGAAGTATTGTTACAGTTCTTGCCATTTTGCTTCTTATAATAGTTTTTGCTGCGATAATGATTACAAAAAATCCTCAAAAGATTGAAATTGCAAAAACTTGGGCTATCAGAATTGTGGTTTGTTGGGCACTTATATTCTGTGTTGGTACTATATTAAGTTATATTAACGACAAATTCCTTCAGGGTAGAGCGGGCCAAATAGAGGATATAGAAAGTGCTTCACTAATGTTTATAAAGGGAATAAGGCGATAATATTTTCTATGATTATTATGGAGAGTGGTATAATGCCACTCTCTTTGCTTTTTTAGAAAGGAGGAAAGACTATTTTTACAGTATTTGATGTGGCAGACTGGGTAGTGAAAGCAATGAATTCCTTAGTAGGCTGGGTATACGAAAAGGTAATTCAGGTACTTATATTTTTTATGGCCACAATGGGAGATACCTTCAGACCAAATCCAGACGCATTTAATTCATCATTTAAGGCGTTTGAGGGATTGGAGGATATTATAAGATATATAGGTTATGGATTTTGTATTGCGTTCTTTATATGGACAATAGTAAAAAATTTTTTGGGACTTATAACTGATTTTTATGAAAATACATTACAGCTTATTGCGAGATTAACCATTGCTATGGTATTGATCACTTTTTCATCGAGCATATTTGGTGGAGCAATGAAGGTGGCAGATGAAGTATACGATATTATAGATGAATACTTGACGAGTCCAAATGGTGATGGAGTGGGGCAATCTACGGACGAAATAATGTTAAATTATCTAAATAACCATTTTGCTAGGGGCGGGGCTTGTCATGTTCCAGTTACATCAGTGTCTAATGTGACTGCATTGACTACGAATGATATAGAGTGGGTGAAACCGCCCCTTAGTAAGAATGATGCACAGAAATTTCTAAACTTGGCAGAAATAGCATACGATTCACAATCCCGAGATGATGGCTATAAAGACTGGGCTGTAAATATTCTTAGACAAATACCGGCAGACGCCAGTAATAAACCGCCAGATACAACATGTCAAAAGATGTGGGTAGAGTCTGCAGCTATTAATGACTATCATAGTATTTATTATGATAGAAAAGCACAGATAGAAAACGGTGAGATTGATCCTACCATTGTTGGGATGCGTTCGGCTATGGGAGATGTAGACGATCTCACTGGTACAGATCTTTACAATAAAGCACTTTCGTTATGTAGTGATGATCCATTTTTGACAGATAGTAGCGATGGTGCAAAAATACTTCTTTCGATAGTACTTATATACTTATGGTTAATGGTCCTTGGCAATTTTATAAAACTTATGCTTGAAGTTGTTGAGAGATATGTACTAAGTATGGTTCTTTATGTGTTTGCAGCCTTGGGAATTTCCACGTTTGTAACAAAGACTACAGAAGAAATATGTAAAAGATATGTAGAAATGTTTATAGTACAGCTCCTTATATTGGATCTAAATCTTATTTTTGTAAAGGTTGCAATGTGGGGGGTAAGTGTTAATAATCAGTTCTCTATTAACTGGATAATGATGCTTCTTGCCTTTCTTATCTGTGGTCAGAAACTAGATGAACATATTACAACACTTGGAGGAGTTGCAGGTAAAACTGGAAATGCTCTTGGAGCTACGGTATCTTCTGCATATAGGTCTGCTAAATTTACGGGAATGTTAATGGCAAGACCACTTGGCAGAATGGCGTATTCAGGTATTAGATCAGGAACTAGGGCTATCGGAGGAACAATAGGCAGGGGAACAAATGCTTTAGGAACAATGAGAAGAGCACCTGTGACTGGCGAAATACCATCAATGAGCAAAACAGCTAAAAGTGGTGGTAATAGTGGATTTAGGGCTCCTCTTAGACTTGTTGATAAAGACAGACAGAGTGTGACTCAGAAGGGAGCCCGTGATCTTTACAGATATGGTGAAAGTGGTGGACGATCAAATACACCACAAGGAGCTATAGCTGATAATGCTTTTATGGGTATGCTTAAGGGTACCAATTATGAAAATATGATTGGAAGAGAAGGAAGCGGTTCTCCTTTTGAAGCTATTGCTGGAACAGGTACATATAATGGAAACAGGGCATCCATGAGAATCTTAAATACTGAAACAGGGCAGGAATTTAAAATGCAGGTAAGCTCACCTTCATCGCATAAAGATGTTAAGGGAGATGGCACTGAAACAATTAGAGAGGGCTTAACTGGCGAGAAACATAGGATGGTTGTTTCAGCACCACAGGCACACCTGGATGATCTTAACTGTAGATATAATTTGAACAGCTTTAATGACTTGAATGCAGCTAGAATGCATGGAGTTGATATATCTGATGTAAACAGGCTTGTAGCAGGCATTAATGGATCCAGGGGCTCCGTTAATAAAGTTACAGTTAATCAGATTATGACTGCACAGCGGACAGCGGTTGATGAGAAGTCGAATACAGTATATTACAATACAGGCGATGTAAATTTTGCTATGCAAATGAATGAAGGCTCTAATAAAGCAAAATTTGTAGGACCAGGTTCCACAAAATAATAAGTTTATATTGTAGTAGTTTAGCCTGATAATCAGGAGATTGGAGGAAACATGTACGGAGCAATTATAGGGGATATTGTTGGAAGTCCTTTTGAATTTGATAGAGGAGATAAAACAAAAAACTTTGATCTGTTTAGTCCTGGATGTGGTTTTACGGATGATACAATTATGACTATAGCAATAGGGGAAGCACTAATGGAAGTTGGACCTTATGCAAAGGAAGATAAAATTGAAAAAACAGTAATATCTAGTATGCAGAACTGGGGAAAGAAATATCCTAACGCTGGTTATGGTGCAAACTTTATGCATTGGCTTAGAGAACAGAATCCAGAGCCATACGGAAGTTATGGAAATGGTTCTGCAATGAGAGTTTCTTCGGTTGGGTGGATTTATAAATCACTGAAAAGGACTAGAGAGGTTGCAAGGTATACGGCAAAAGTATCGCATAATCATCCAGAGGGAATTAAAGGAGCAGAAGCAACAGCTAGTGCAATATATATGGCAAGAAATGGATCTTCGAAGGATGTAATTAAGAAATATATTGAAAGAGAGTTTCACTATAACTTGGATCGAAGATTAGATGATATTAGACCGTCTTATCATCATGTGGAGAGTTGTCAGGAGACGGTTCCAGAGGCAATGATTGCTTTTTTTGAGTCGACAGATTTTGAAGATGCTATCCGAAATGCAGTATCTTTGGGAGGTGATACGGATACATTGGGGGCAATTACCGGGAGCATTGCGGAAGCTTTTTATGGTATACCAGATGCTTTGATTGAAGAGTGCAAAAAAAGAATTTATGAAGACGATATGAGGAGTGTTCTTAATAAATTTAATTATCTTAGGAGAAGGAAAGAAGCAGATCGTAAGATGAGTAGGTTATGCCATATATTACGAAAGATGCACTTACATAAGAAGGAAAAAGGATGGCAGGATTAAAAGATAATGCTCAAAATGATGCAAATAATATAAACTCGGCCGCGAGGGGAGCAGGTGTATTGGCAAGAAATAATGCTTTGGCAAGAAAAATGAGAGAAAAAGCCAAGGATAAAGCAAGAAAAATTGCCAAAAAATTTTTTTCACGGAATAAACCGCTTGCCATTGCTTGTATTATTTTATTTTCAATAATGGTTTTGGTATGTGCAATATTGGGGGGATATAAAAACAATAGCAATAAATATCCTGTAACCAAAGAAATGTACGAGGAACTAGATAAGTATTGTAATGAAAAATATCAGTCCAATATGAGTAACTTAATTTCAGATGATGATATAAGGGCAAATGCTTCTTTTAATAACTGGGATTACGAAGAAACTCTAAAGAGTACGAAAGAAATATTCAATTACAGAAGAAAAGGTAAAGTCAATACGCTTTTTTTTATTTCTCTTTATAAGATGTTTTATAGAGGTGAAAAGCCTGGAGTTTTATCGGAAGACTACGCAAAAATACCCGATGCATTTGATAGTTACAGTTTTAAAGAATATTTTATGCCGGACCGGTTAGCAAGACTGACTACAGTAGAGTATAAGGAGGATCAAAAGGAAACTATTGTACCAGAAAAGTATTACTCGGTTATTGCTACTCATAATGTATATGACAAGTATGGTAATGAATTTACGCTATATGAAGTAGAAGCCAAGGAATATGAAAATACAGAAACAGCCATGATTGTAGATAATTATGTTGAAGCTGCCGGTGAATATTATACAGATAAGGATACTAAAAACAAAATAGAAAAAAAATATTTTTTAAAGAACGGAAGCAAAAGCATAAAAGCAACAAAGAAGGTTGTTAAATATGGAAAAGCTTGCTTGAAGTATGCAGATACAAAAGAACTTTTAAAGGCTGAAGGGGTTGTTCCTGATAACGCATATAAAGAGGATGATGATGACAAAGACATCCTGGCAGATGAATATAATATGTCAAATTTAGAAATGTTGGAATATTTTATTGATACCCTTGCGTTAGACTTAGATATTCAAGAATACTATTATATACCATTTATGGTTAATCAGAGAAGTTCAGGTGATGCGGGTGGATATTATCCAGGTGGAGATTATTCAACCTTTGTATCATATAGCCAGGGCGATGCTAGATGGGCAAATGAGAAACAAACTCCAGGTGGGTACACTATTGCAGAAGCAGGTTGTAATATTGCTGCGTATGCGGATATAGTCGCTTCTTGGGTGGATGAGAGTGTTACTCCATTAACCCTAATTGATAATGATGATCCTAATTCATATTTTGGACGATTGAATAATAGTAACACAAAGGCATTTACAGATCAGATAGTGCCAGATTTTGGCTTGGATTATGAATGTATTTCGGATATTTCAACAGGTGAAGGAAAGGATGAGCTACTTTCGGTACTTAATGAAGGAAAGTCAGTTCTCATTTATTTAAGTTCTCCAACTGCAGAAGGAGTTACAAAAAGATCTGTATATCCGATTTGTGCAAAGGATGGCACACATGCAAAAGGTACATATATTACTAAGAAGCAGCATTGGATCGTGCTTGTAGCTATAGAAGAGCAATCTGGTGACGATGTGATGATTGCCTTTGCAAATCCCAATGGCGGAGGGTTTGATTACATATGGTATTCAAATCTTGTGGCGTCTGCAGAGGATAGATCCGGGCATGTCGCATGGAATGAGGAAAAGCTTGGAAGTGGTAAAGCTGTTCCTGGAAAAGATGAGGCAGTTAATCCGGCACCATCTGATGATACCCCTCATTTAACAAAAAGCTCAGGTATGTTTAATAGTGAGTGGGGTTGGGAGTCTTATTATAACTTGGATATGAGTGGAGTTGTGGAAATTATGCGTGGGTCAAAGTGGAATCATAAGTATAATTATTCAAGAGAGGACTATCCGGTATGGTATAGAAGTGATGGGGCAAAGATGTTTGGTAATTATATCATGTGTGCAGCAAATATGACTTGTGCAGCTGTAGATGAGGGTGGTAATGGAAAGTGGCCAAGAGGATCATTAAAGATGAGTTCGCTCGGAATGTGTATTGTAGTTGATTATGGAGATTTTTCGACAGCACATGGAGACGATCAGATTGATATAGCTGTAACATGGACGACCCAATAAACAAATGAAAGGACAAAATAGAATTATGGGTAGTATTTACGACGAAGAAGAACTATATAAGTTTGTAATTCCGGAAAACTACAAGAAAGGCTTCAGCTACAGAAATGTAGTTGAAGCCGTTTTAGTCGTTGGAGTATTGGATAAGATTATAAGCATTACTCCATTTATATTTAGCGTTAAATTAATCGCAATCACTGTGGTGTCTGTGATTTTCGGTTTGATCTTTGTAATTGGTATCAAGGGCGAAAGTGTTTTTGAGTTTCTTTTGTCTTATATCAGATATAGAAAAAATCGAAAAAGACTTGTTCTTAAAATTCCTAATGTGATTGATAAGAAAAAATATTATGACTCGAAAAAGTATACGCAAAGCCTGCTGCCTATGAAGGGTACAATAGAAGATGGCATTATAGAAACCGTAGATGGAAGATTTATACAGATTTGTGAAATTGAGCCTACTAATTATGTTCTTAAAACTAATAAAGAAAAAAATGCGATTATTCAATGCTTTTATTCTTGGTTAAAACAGGCTCCGGTGCATATTCATTTCAAATCAATAACAGAGCCATCGAATGTTTCAACGCTTGCCCTTAATATTGCAAGAAGATCTCAAGATGTAACTGATGAATGTTATAAGGAGAAACAGGCAAATTATATTAATACAGTGGTTAAAGGGATTCAATCGGATGCATTGAGACGGCGGTTTTTCTTTATATTAGAATATGAAGGGAATGCAGATGGTGTGTATTCAAATAATAGAACAGAAATAAGGGAAGCCATACAACAGACAAGAAGTATAGCTGAGAATTTTTTTGTGCGTATGGGTACATATATTATACATCATGAAAATGAGTCTGTGTTTCAAGCTCAGACATTATACTTATTGAATAATAGAAAGACATCGTTGACGGAAACCTTTGAAGACAGAGTTAAAAGAGTTACCCAAGATCATATGGGAATAAGGGATCTTGATTTGTTGGCGGATGACCTTCCGATAATAGATGTTAGAGATTTTATTGCGTCTAAGGGATTTGATGATACCCACGTAGACTATGTTATTAATGATGGGCTTTATTATACATATATTTTCTTTAAAGATTATCCGTTGGAAGTTGTCGCTACTTGGATAGATTGCATTACTCAGATGGGAGATGGCATAGATGTCGATATATGGGCATTTAGAGAGGACAAAAATAAGATATTGGATTCGGTAAACAGATCAATTCGGTTCTCCATTGCAGATGCCAATATGAATAGTGAAAAAGTCAATGTTGATGATTATATAGGCAATATTGCAACCGGAAAATTTATAAGAGAAAGCATAAAAGAAAATCATGAAGATTTCTTTTATGGTGGAACGATGGTTACAATTATTGCTGATACAAAGAAGGAATTATATTTAAAAAAAGCTCAGGTAGAGAGAATGCTTAAGACAAATGATATAAGTATAAGAGACGCATACACACATGAAACTGATGCTTTTATGATGTCGTTAGGACTTAATTATTATAATAAGAAACTTGTAAGGAAATCTAAAAGAAATTTTCTTACATCTTCTCTGGCATCGTTATTTATGTTTACGGCATATGAGATGTATGATCCTAATGGCGTTCCAATAGGATTAAATGTAGATAATTCCAGTTTGGCAGTAATTGACATTTTTAACACGCAGAAGTTTAAAAATGCAAATGCAGTTATCCTTGGTACTCCTGGGGCAGGTAAAACCTTCTTGGAGCAGTTGCTTGGACGAAGAATGAGATTGTCCAATCCTGAAACAAAAATAATGTATATTCTTCCTGTCAAAGGATATGAATACTATCGTGGATGTAATGATATAGGTGGTTCGTTTATAAAGGTTTCACCAGGAAGTAAAAATTGTATAAACATAATGGAAATAAGGGTTGTAGATGATGTTGATACTTCTCTTATTGATGGCGATATGGGATTTAAAGAAATATTACTGTCAGCAAAGATCAGGCAGGTTATAAACTTTATCCGTCTATTGTTAGGCAATGAGATATTATCAAAAATAGAAGAGGCTATGCTTGATAATGTATTAACGGCAATATATAACAGCTATGGCATAACTATGGACAATGATAGTATATGGGAGGATAAGAAAAATCATAAACTAAAGAAAATGCCAATTATTCAGGATCTGTATGATGCAGCTGTTGCAACGCCGGAATTATCAAGAATTACATATGTTTTACAGCAGTTTGTTACCGGATCGTGTTCAAATATGAATGGACAGACAAATGTAGATTTTTCAAACAATTATATTGTTTTTGATCTTTCTGATACAGGTGAGTCCTTGATGCCTGCTTTTATGTATGCTGTTACCGAATGGGCTGTTGCAATTATCAAAGAAAACAGACTTGTAAATGGCGTTCTTTTTGTTGACGAAGCTTGGAAGTGTCTTATAGAAGAACATTCTGCAAAGAACCTTTTGGAATGTGCGAAGATATTGAGAGGGTATAGTGGTTCTATCATATTTGCAACACAGAATGTACAAGATTTCTTTAGTTATGGTGATTATTGTAAAGCGATTCTTGGTAACGTAAAGTTGAAGTTTATATTGCAGCTTGAGGATGGAGAGGCTGATTTTATACAAAGTATGCTTAAATTATCTAATTCAGAACGTAATGCAATAACAAGATTTGAAAGAGGACAAGGCATGCTTATTGCTAACAATGATAAGATATCATTACAAATAATGGCAACTCAGGAGGAAATTGATGCATTTACTACTGATCATATAGAATTAAATAGATTATTAGAAAGAAGAAGGGCGGAGCAAAAGAAAAAGTAGTTTCGTAAAATATATCACTGCACATTGTCGTAAAGTTTATAGCTTCAGCTATGTGAAAATATCTACTATGCTGATGACAAGGAAATAGAGGTCATTACTTCTGACCGTATTGAATTATATAGGATATTAGAAAGGAGAAGAGTAGAATAAAAACGCAGTTAAGTCGCACAAAAAAACCTTAGTATAAAAATATGCAAAAAAGTACGCTTTTTTTACGGAAGCGTGCTTTTTTGCACTGTTTTACAGAGTAGGAGGAAGGATATGTTAAGGAATGTAAGAATAAGCATCATGCAAAGGTTTATAAGAACATTTGAATGTGCAACCACAACAGAAATGGAAGCTTTGATAAACAAAACAAATACTATAACAGATCTTGTCATGCAAGCTATAATATCAAAACATGTTGTATGGAGATTTAATGGAGATGGCAGGATTTTAACATCTACCCCAAAAGGAAAGTTGGAATGGGACAGAGTAAAAGCCGGATGGGCTTACCTATTCCTTACTCCAGATGAAATCAGTGGAGAAAATGAGTTATTTTTGTATAGGGCGGACGCTCCAAGCATTGCTATTTATGAAAAAAATGGAAAAATTTATGAGATCGTTAATATACAAACAAAAGAAAACCTTGAGCTTCTTAGAGCTTCATATAAATCAAGGTTAAATTATGAAGGAGGAGTTCCGGTTAATTTCGTATGTATTATAAGTGATGAGGATATGTGTGGTCATATACAGCAATTCTCTAAGGAATTTGGAGTGAAATGTCTGGGTATTATGTTTAACTTCCCAAACAATGACCTTTTCGAAAAGCCGGAGGCTGTATATTATGAGTTTCAGTAAGCTTATTCCACCGGAAATAACTGATTATGATACCATGGATCCTAAAAAAAGAATTGTTAAGGACCGGCAAGGGATATCAAAGGCCATAAAACAAAGAGTAAATGAATTACTTCCTGCAGCAGACAAGCTTGTATGTATGGATGATACAGAATATTTAAAAAGACTGGATAGTTTGGCACATAAATGTGAGGAATTGACACTTGTTGTGAGAAGTCTTCTATTAGGTGTGCCTAAAAAAGTGTGTTTTATTGATAATGTTGGTAAGAAAACAACAGTTGTGTCAGAGTCAGATAATGAGGTGATCATCAAAACTATATCTGTGTTGCCACATAGAAAGAGCGATAGCACATACTTTTACAATGAATTATATGGTGCTATAAGAGAGTACTCAAGAAAGCATGATATTAAAAGGTACAAAGAAGATACAGTAGTGGTTATATCTCATATGTCTGCACAAGCTAGTATGTCAAGAGATTATGATAATTATGAGACGAAAGCACTCATAGATATTATTGCATTGTTCTTCCTTGTTGGCGATAATCCTGCATGTATGAGGTTATATCAGGAGTCGAAGTGTAGTGAGGAGCCGTATACAGAAATTAGAATTATGACCTGTGAAGCATTCAAGAAGTATATTCTATAACAGTATTTTAGGCAAAAATAAGAGGTATTTTCTAAAAAAATAAGGAGTAGTTTTCTTCAAAAATTTTTTTTGAAAAATACTCTTGTTAAAATCGACGATTTTCCTTTTACCAAAAGGGTAAATTGTGATTTTTGTGAGCCAAAAATCATCATGGTTATGAATAATGGTATTTTTTAGAATATCTAATTAAAAAGGAGTGATAAAAATAAACAGAATAGTTAAAGGCTCATCAACGTATTGGATACTTGTATTGTTTACATGTGGTTATGATGTATCTTCAAGAGCTATTAATATGTTATGTCTTGGAAAACTAAAGACACAAAGCTTAAGAAATGTTATGAGCAAGCTATATAAGGAGGAGTATATAAAGAAAATACGAATAGATGGGATATCTACGATCAGACCGATTGTGAAAAAACCATTAATTGATACCGCTTTAACGCTTTACCCTGACGCATTGTGTCTTTTACAAGACAATTATGAGAGAAATAAATCAAGATACAAAAAAAGAGACATAGCAAGGACGCAACGAATATCAGAATGCTATGCTTTTTTTTGTCGTTATGGAATGGAAATAAGATCAGGATATAAACCTGGACTTATTTATGAAGAAAAAGCGAGTTTTGAAAGAGGAGGTTTTTATAGTTCTAGGGAATTAAGAGACATGAGCATGCTTGAGGACAATGTTTTAAAAGCGGCCAGATTTGTCGGGGCATTAATAACTAATGAACGCCCATATGTTGTATACAATCCAGGAACAGTTGAGACAGAATGGAGTCAGAAGGGAGAAGAGAGATCAAAAATCTTTGTTAAGAATATAGTAGATAGAGCAATGGGAGTATCTACAGACCCCCAGGCTATTATGATATTAAGAAAATTTGATTTGTTATACAATCTGACGGCTATAGAAGATTCTTTGAGAATAAAACGAGTAGTAAATGGGCAGGTTGAGGACAAAACAAGGCAATATAACTCAAAATCAAAATTGGAAGAAGATTTTCGTCCAGGTTATAACTCCTTAATAAATGTTTATGAGGATATATATGCATTACCATATAGTGAATATGGATTATTTGTATTAGGTCTCATAACTAGTCCGGGATATATACATAAAATTAGGAGATTGCTTGATCCAGCTTATGATCCGGCAAACAAAATGTTTGATATTGACTGTGATTATCAAGATAAATTTCAGGCGTCAGATGGATTGCAGTATTCAAGATATATTTTATGTGCATTTGACTGTAACATAGCAAGGATTATTAGATTCAGAAAAAGTTCTTTCCAGTTGACAGGAGCGTTTCAGGTTTTATGTTTCTCATGGCAGCAGGACACACTAAGAAGAATATTTCAAAATTCACATGTTGCAGTTATTGTTCAAGATATAGCAGTGAACGAATTAATTAAAGAAGAGAGGTGATAAAAAATGAGCTCGGAAAACGAGAACATAGAAGCAGTACATAAGCTTTCTTTTGGTACCAGACTTATGCTTATGTGTTCTATGATTAATATAATTTTATGCCTTATGCTTTCGGGGCTTATAACATATAAAGTTTCACCTGAATCATATTTTAGCATTGGACATACAGCAAGGTTGTCAGTAATAAATTCTATAATTACTGGAGCGAATGAGAGCTTAGGATTAACATTATTATTAATTGTATTGTCGCAGACGATAATATTGGCAATCTATTTATTAACAAGAAATCAAAGGAGATTTCAGGATGAAAGAAACTTTACTATATCTGATTCCGGAGCGTATGGTACTGCACGCTGGATGAGTAAAGAAGAGGAGCGAAATGTTTTATGGGTAGGAAATATATCAAATTCACTTGAAACAATAATTGGCGAAGATATTGAAACAGGAGAAACCCTGACAAGAAAGAAAAATTCTTTTCTTAATATGAATACTTTCATTTGTGCTTCTCCTGGTCGTGGAAAAACCTATTCACAAATAAAACCTAATATCCTGCAGAGTATTCGTAGAGAAGAAAGCTTTGTTGCTACGGATCCTAAAGGTGAACTTTATAGTGACCTATCACAAATTGCAAAAAAACATGGATATATAGTTAGAGTATTAAATTTGGTTAATCCCGCATACTCTGATGCATGTAGTTTCCTTTCTGTGGTAAAAGGCGACACATTACTTGCTCAGACTATATCTAATATCATTATGGAAAATACCAATAGTGAAAAAAAATCAAGTGAGTACTGGACTAATGGAGAACAAGCATTGCTTACGTCATGTATATTGTATTTAAGCACAAATTCATACGAGACATGTACCTTAGGCAGGTTGTACGAATTTGTTGCAGGGAATACCATAACGGTGCTCGATTCAATATTCCAGGGACTTCCAAATGGACATCCGGCTAAAATGGCATATTTACCAATAGCCGGTGAAAAAGAGGATAGTAAAAAAGGTTTTAAGTCCGGGCTTGGTGGAAGACTTCAAGTATTTCAAGATAAAACTATAGCAAGTATGACTGGTTATGATGATATAAGCTTTACAGAACCTGGTCAGAAAAAATGTGCATATTTCATCATCATGAGTGATCAGGAGTCTACTTTGGATTTCCTTGCCGCATTATTCTTTTCATTGTTTTTTATATTGATAGTAAGATATGCGGACGTATCATCTAAACAAAGGACATTGATTCCTATTACTTTGTATATGGATGAATTTCCTAATATTGCAGCTATAAAGGATTTTAGTAAAAAAATAAATACTATAAGATCAAGAGGCATTGGTGTGATGATAATTGCCCAGGATTTAGGTCAGATGCAGGATAGATATCCGGGAGCATTATGGAACAGTATACTTGGTTCATGTGACACCAATATATTGCTTGGAACCAATGACCCAACCCTTACAGGAAAATTTTATTCGGACAAGTCGGGACCTGCGACAATAGAGTTGCAGCAGATCAGTAAAACTAAAAATACATTTAGCTTAAACACGATGGTTCCACAATACAATGAGTCAACAAGATATGCACCTAGAAATCTTATTACACCAGATGAATGCTGTAGGCTTAAGTTTCGTGAGGAGCAGTATGTATTTCTTGCAGGGCAGCAGGTGCTAAAGTGTAAGCCATTCGATTTGAATAAACATCCTCTTTGGAGTGAACGAGTAATATCTAATCCTGTGCATCATATTCCTGATTGGTGGGAAAGAGAAGGGCGTGTTGATGGAAATACAACAAATGATTGGAGTATATATAATCCCTCAGGGCGATACATGGATAAAGGCAATAAAGTGGCTATTAAAGATGATGTGGACAACCGGGAAAAAATTATAAAAACTGCAAAAAAAACCGTGAAAACAGGGAAGGCTGCAGAAGTTGTTAAAGAAAGTACCGTACAATCACCTAAAAAGGTTAAAACGAGCAATATTGCAATGAATATACCGGTTGATGAATCAATTATCAATACTGGTGTGAGTGGTACGGTGAAGAAATCAAACACTCTCAGTAGTGGTGATTTTTAGGAAGTGAATAATTAATAAGTGCATTACCATCTTACATGCTTTACCTTGTCAGTAAACAATGTATAAGAAATAATAAAACTTATGTATACAATTAATAACGAAAAAATACCAGGAGCGATCAATGCCCCTGGTATTTTTGACCCATGAGACAAAAGCAAGAGTTCAAACATGACAATGTGAACGAATTGCTTAAAATAAAAAATCAAATGAAAAGAGGAGAAAAGTTATGGAAGAAAACACAACAATGGAGACAATGGGTAACTTGCCAAATGAAACTCAGGACATGAGTGAAGAATTGCTGGCAAAGACACTTATGGCAGCAGAGGCAGCGGCAGAGGCAGAAGGTGGAGAAGATTCAACACTTGAACCAAAAAAGAATGACGCAACAGAAAACACTCTTAATATGTTAAACAACATATATACAAATGGTGAAAACACCTGGGAAGAGAGAGGAAAATTACTACATGATGAGGAACAGAAAGCTAATAAGAGTGAGAATGTGCCTCCAGAAGAAACGAATACAGTGGAAGAGGAGGATGTGGAATTAAAAAACACAACCAGTAAAGAATATCTTTCTGAGAAATTATCTGAATTATCTTCAATCGAATCGGCAACAAAAAAAGAAAAGAGAGAATTATATAAAGATAATTATATAATTCCTATTGATAAAGAACTGGTGGTTGATACCGAAGAAAAGAGGAGACACAGAGACTTCCTGACTCTTTCAGAAAGTTTTAAGTCAAGAAAACCAATAAGTGGTGTTATTGCCTCAATAACAGAACTTAACAACATGCCTACCGCAGTTATAAATTATGGAACCTATAAAGTATATATTCCTGCAGATGAAATTCTAACAATGGATGATAGGAATGAAGCTAGTAATGCGTCTATAGAAGATAAACGAAAGACGCAAAAAATACTTTTAACAAGAAGACTTGGAAGTGAGATAGATTTTATTGTCAAGGCTATCAAGGAAAAAGGACTTTTTGCTGTGGCGTCAAGAAAAGAAGCTATGAATATTAAAAGGAGAATTTACTATAACTACAAGATAGGAGAAAAATATTTTTTAAATGAGGGAGACCTGGTGGAAGCTAGAGTAACAGCTGTTCACTATGCAGGGATTACTGTTGAAATATTTGGAATGGAAACAAGAATCAATCAGAAACAGTTATCTTACAATAGAATGTCCAATGTTGCAGGAATATATCATCCGGGAGACAGGGTATTAGTAAAACTTACAAAACTCGAAAGGAATGTTAGTACCGTTAATGGTAAGAGACGGACACAGCTCACGATTGCTGCATCCGTAAAAGAAACCCAACCAGATCCAAGACCTTTGGAATACGAAAAATACAGCCGTGGTGATATAGTAATAGGTTATGTTACTGGTGTAGCAGAGTATGGAGTTTACGTTAGACTCGGTGGTAAAGACGGTAAAATTGATGCACTTTGCAATTTTCCCGACAGAATAGAATGTCCACAGGAGGGCGATTTAGTACAGGTCAAGATAAATGCTATGGTAGATGAAGATTATAGGATATATGGACTGATCAATTATTCATATTCAAGATCTAGTGGAAGACCACGATTTTAGGAATATCGGGTGAAGTTATTGGCAACCTGTTGTCTAGCGGATCATTAAGGATTGCAAATAAAAAGGGAGTATAACTTACTTAAGGAATACTCCCTTATCAATTATTTTGTTCGATGGACGATGCTTCAAAGGATATAACTTGTAACTACCATGCTATAAATGGTGAAAGGAGTATCATGGACGAATTACAGCTGGATACGTCGCAGCTTATACAACTTCTACAAAATTTAAGAATTGAAAACTATGGTAATTACGTTTTGTTTAGAGATGATGTTATTGAAATAAAAAATATAAAAAATAACATATATTTAAGGTTGGAACGCAACCTGGAACTTAGAGACGATGTTCCGGTTGTGATTAATCACTGTATTGGAAGAGACGACTATTCCAATATAATAGTCTCTCATTTTATATTAAGAACACAGTGTACAATAACTTCAGTAGCAATGGCTATTAAGGAGTTATATGATACTGCAGAACGTATTACGGAAAATTATGCAAGGGAATATTCTAAGAGCCGGTTAGAATAGTGATTAACCCCAATGGGGTAATAAAGGGGTATTCGCACGACTAAAGATAGACCCAAGAAAGGAGGATGTAGTAGATATATTATAGTTAAGGATAACTTAACATCTTATATAGTTTCTATTACAAAGCAAATCATGGATAATGAAAAAATACCATATGAAAACCTATATCAGGGAAACCCATATGGAATTAGGGAAGAAGCAACAATGGTCCTTAACTCAAATAGGGCTTCTGGTAATAATATGACTGCTGCCAATATAAGTCAGACAAGGACACAACAAAATCCGCATAACAGTGTTTACAATGAAAATAACGCAATGGGTGAAACTGTTAATGAAGGAGTGGCTAAAGAAGGACAGCCAATGTCACTTGGTAATATACAAATGTATAATACAGCCATAAACGGAGGAAATACAGGAAAAACATATAATAAAAGAGAAAATAATACTTCATCTTCGGATAAAAAGATAAAGGATAGGATGGGTAATAAAAGATTTATTATTGTGGCGTGCTCTATTGCCGCAATAGTAGTGCTTATCGCATTAATAGTGGCAATAATATATTCTATGGCAACACCTAAGAAGACGAAAGATGATACTAATCAGGCAGCAGGTAGTGTATCAATAACAGATGAAAAAGAGGATGTTTATGACGCTGCTATTATTTATGCTGCCTTTATCTCATTAGTGAAGGATCCTGATATGGGACTTGCAAATGGGGTATATAATGTGGATGATTTACTGGCAGAAAACACTTTACTTGGGGTAACCTTTGAGGAAAATATAAATGGTGCATCAACTAAAATCGTTTTTGGTGATCTGAAGGGCAGCAGTTTTAGTATTGAATTGAAGGATGGGGAAGTGAGCGTATATGCAGGAAATACTATTCATGAGTATTATGAGGTGTTTCCTAGCAAGGGTGCATATTATAAGTCAGGAAAAGTAATAGATTTGACAGATACAACAGAAGCAAGTAGTTCGACTTCAACTACAGAGACGACTTCAACTACAGAATCAGCTTCGACTAAAGAAACATCAACGGAAGAAACGGAAGCTTCTACAGAAAACTATGGTGAAGAAACCTGGACCAGTCTTTCTTTTAATATAGACGGACAACCATATAGCTTTCCTTTGAATTATGCTGACTTAGAGAAATCCGGATACAAATGTTTGGATAGTACACTTGAATATATGTTAGAACCAAATAAATTCACCTCAGAGTGCAGTGCTAAAAATAATAACTCCCAGATTATGGAGATATCTTTTAAAAACAGGGGGGAAGAAAAGGCTCCAGTTAGCGAATGTCAGATACACTCAATCAATATTGATGATGAAAAAATCAATTTTTCTCTTGAAAATGGACTAAAACTGGGAGTAAGTGATAATGTTGCAATAAATCTAATGGGAGGTACTCCGGAAAAGGAAGCGGGACTTTCAGATACAGAATATGTTCTTGTATACAGTACAACAGGGGATGAGACCGGTAATGAAATAAGAGTATCAATTAAAGACTCTGTTGTTGTTGGAATTAAGATAACCAATAATGACTAGCATTAAATTTAAAACACTGGGCTTTCAGGACTAGGTATTATGAGTTTTAAGGTGTGTTATCACCTAGATCAGGGTGCCACGTCTATAACATCTGTATAGGCGTGGCGAATGATCTTTTTTTCTAATATTTAGCATAATACTTCCGCCTCTACAGGTGGAGAGATGAATGCGTGAGGAACACATATTTTACTAACTATATGATATTTTGGTAAAATATATACTATAATAGATACATAGAGATATTCTCTAAATCTAGAGAAAGGAGAAATAGTATATGTATCTTATGGTAAACTATCATATTTGTGTGAACTGAACTGTATTGCTTATATAGAACAGGAAGAAGCCGACATATCAAAGGCAAGCTTTTGGGATAAAGATGAGATCCCTGTCTATAATAACGACAATCCGAAAGAATATCAGTTTAGTGGTGTAAGAGTACATCGTGGTTTGTATCAGACAGCAAATGGCAAATGTGTGAATGCCGATGTAAATGGAGCGTTAAATATTATGCGTAAATGTAGCGTTGCGGATATGACTATCCTATACGGTAGGGGCGAAGTGGACACGCCTGTAAGAATAAGGATTGCCTGATTCGTTAGGTGGAAACTTAAATATCAAACTTCTTAAAAAGAGCCGTAGGCTCTGCAAAGCTCTCACTTCAAACAAAGTTAAGTGGCGAGTAGTTCACGGACAGGGAAAAGCTCTTGCACTGATAACGGGCAAGAAAGGTGGATTGTTGATATCATGAAAAAGTTAAAAATCATATTAATATCATTAATAATCATATGTGTAATGGGACTTATAGGGGTAGGATCCTATATTTTCATATACTATGATACAATGAAAAAGGCGGATGAGGAATATGCAGATTTAAAGGAGTATATTAAGACGTCTGATTTTATGAATAAAGGAGATGGAAAAGAAAAACCAATACTAACGTATGAAGATATTGAAGGTATAAAAGTTCTTGAAAAATATGGGGATCTTTATAGAAAGAATAACGACTTTATTGGTTGGCTTACGATACCCGATACTCATATTGATTACCCGGTCATGTATGCTAAAGATGATCCAGAATATTATCTTCATAAAGACTTTTATGGGAATTATAGTTATGCCGGCTGCCTTTTTGCCGATGTCAACAGTAATCCATTAGATACGGCAATAAACAATGTGTTGATATATGGTCATAATATGAAAGCCGGAACGATGTTCCATGATCTCTTAAAATACGATGATGAAAGCTTTTATAAGGAACATAAGATAATAAGATTTGACACAATAGAGGAACTTGGAGAATATGAAGTAATAGGTGCTTTTTATACGCAGCTTTATTCAGCGGATGATACCAGTCATTTTCATTATTATGAATATTTTGCAGGAAATAAGGATATGTTTAATCAGTACATATCATTCATAAAAAGTAATACTGGTTACAATACAACTGCCGTCCCTCAATATGGAGACAAGCTAATAACCCTTTCGACGTGTGCTTATCATACAAAAAATGGAAGGTTTATTGTAGTTGCTAAGAAAATTAACTAGACAATATAATGGATTAATTTACGAGAGGAGACACTGGGTAAAATGCGCAAGGATAGGAAAGAAGCAAAAATGTCATGCGTTTCATTGCCATTAATAGTAGAACCTTGGCAGGAGATGAGAATTGAAAGAAGATTAAAACTTGTTGCAAATATATATAATGCAATGAAAGATTATGAGTGGGATAAGATAGAAAAAATAAGAGAGTCAAGTGAGTGGAAAAATGAATTATCCGATGCTATATTGAAACAATATCATGACGAATTGGATGAAATAAATAAAGAGAAAAAATTGTCACAAGAGCAAAAGGAGAGAGTTATTGCCATTAAAGAGGAAATGAAAAGAGTATATAACAGGAGAAATGACATATACTTTGAAAATAATATTAATAAATTTGGCTTTATTGCAGACCTCAAGCAATTTTACCTTCCATACAACAATGTCATTCCACAAAAACTTGCAGTTCAGACCATAGCAACACCATTATGGATGGCGTTTCAAAAGTGTCTTTTTGGTAATGGTAACATACCGAAGTATAGAAAATATAAGTTTACAAACACATTAATGACAGATGGTAAATCAGGAATGCGTCTTTTGAATGAAAGTGGGAGATATTATGTAGTCTTGTCAAATCAAAGGTATAATGCTAAACCAATAAAGCTTCCAGTAAAAATAAGCGATAATCCGTATGATTTAGATATGATCAATAGGGATATAAAGCAGATAAAATTGGTAAGAAAACAGATAAAGACGGGATATCAATATTATGTTATGCTAACTGTAGTTGGCTCGCCATTCAATAAGAATGATCGTGTGATCGGAGACGGAATTATCGGGATGCACATTTATAGAAATAAAGTGAGCGTTGTTTCTAACAAGGAGGCATTTGAATTTGATTTAGCACCGGGAGTAGATGCATACAGAAAGGAACTGGAAGAATTATCAAGGAGACAGAACGCCCTTAGGCAGATGCTCAACCCACAAAATTACAATGAAGATGGGACAATAAAAAATGGCATTTATAATCCGGAAACAAAGAAGTTAGAAAGATTGAAATGGAACACTTCAAGGAAATATATGCAAATTTCAAGAGAAAGGAGAGAATTGCAAAGAGTTTATATGCAGCAGAGGGAGATTTATATTAATAGCATGGTTAATAAGATCTTGACCATGGGAGATAAGATCCTAATAGCAGATTTAAGCTTCGCTCCAGAAAGGAAAAAGAAATCTGGAGATTCCACTATAGCAGAACTAGTAAAACAAAAAAATAAAAGAAAAGATATACAGGATGGAGCACCTGCTGCGTTTCTTATAAAACTTAATGCAAAACTAAACTATGCCAATAAAGAACCTATAGATAGAATAAGAATTTCCAAGGATAATTGGTGGTATTGCCATATGATAGATGGTAGTGATAGTTCTTATTTTAAAGATAATTATATAGAAATGCCTAATGGAATAAAATATCCGCAGGGATTATACAGGGCACTTCTTATTAAGCATTATGATAGTGATAACGAAGCATATGATCATGAAGCCATAGCTGATGAGCTTGCCACCTTATTGTCGCAATATGGAGATAGATAAGTGATAAAAAATAAATATGTGGCTATTGAGAGTTGTAGTCTTTCAACAAAATATGATAGAAGGTATGTTATTGTAAATGTGGATACCGGTGAGATAGTAGATGATGGTTGTGGATATGGATACAGATGTCCAGGACATGCAGAAAGAGCATTTATTTTTAAACATAAACTAAATAGTTGATATGATTTAATATCAATAACATATAAAAAAATATACATGGGTGGATTTGCCCTCCCTGCTGCCAATGAGCAGCTAGAAATAGTGGAGAACCCGGATATAGGCATGTAGCTATATGGGTACATGAGAAACCGGAGTATCGCTATAACCTTGTGATCTGTATGACCCTTTAGTGATATGTGAAACCACAAGG
>ERZ1034920.303-NODE-303-length-40819-cov-35.460308_pt1 | contig 40819 bp, 28 predicted proteins | sample MGYA00520688_ERZ1034920 | MGnify/ENA primary metagenome ERZ1034920 (study PRJEB33766, sample SAMN09781785) | gut metagenome | biome: gut microbiome | host: Homo sapiens | place: Madagascar | study: EMG produced TPA metagenomics assembly of the PRJNA485056 data... | reverse complement strand
TTTTGTGTTTGGGGGTGGGCTTTCTCTTTTCTTTGTTTGTTTTCTTTTATAGGGGTTTCAGGGGAAAGATTTTCTTTTATTTGTTTCTTTTCTCTTACTTCTGTGCCCTTGGCTATGTCCTTATCTGTGCCCTTGACTATCTCTAAATCTTCGGAATCACCTTTATTTAAAGGGGTTTCAGTGTGTGAAATCTGTGCCCCAGATTGTGCCCTTGGCTGTGCCCCTTGTTTTGTCTGTGCCCTAGATTGTGCCCTCTTCGTGCCCTTATCTGTGCCCTTATCTGTGCCCTTGCTAGTTTCTGAATCTTCGGAATCGCCTTTATTTAAAGGAACTTCGGAAGATTGAATCTGTGCCCTAGATTGTGCCCCAATCTGTGCCCCGAAGTGTGCCGTAACCTGTGCCCCTTGGTCTCTTTGCCACGGTATGATACAGTGGGATAGGGGGTGAGAACTGTTAACGTAGAGTTTAGTTGAGGCTCTTGGAGCAGAGCACTTGGTGATGATTTTCTCGGCTATGAGCACATCGATGGCGACACGGATGGTCTTGACCGTGGTATGGAGCTGTAGAGCCAAATCACGATAGGAGAGGGTGGCAGCGGAAGCCTCGTTGTGAGCGGAGGAGAGGAGCACATGGATGAGCACCTGAACGACCACAGGACGATGGAAGTAACGCCACTGCAACAGCTCTGGAGTAAATATGTAGCCATCTGTTTTCATTTTTATTCTTCTTCTTTATTTGGAATGTAGAATTTACGAATCTATCATTTATTTGTTTTCTTCTGCCTCGATGGCACGGAATATCTCGTAAGCCACTTGTGGCACCCAGGCATTGCCGTAAGCCTTTATGGATTCTTGTCGCCACTTGGGGAAAGAAATGGTAAGGCTGTCCACATTAAAGGGAATCCCATCATTTCCTCTACAAACAGGGGATTGAGTTGGGAAGTGCTTCCAGTGACCTTCTTCACAGTGTCGGGCAAAGTCTCGCCATACACATTTCCGTTCACTTTCTTCACCCCAGGATTGGTACATCCCTTCCAGTCTCTCGCTGATGGCGTGGGCATCATGCCGTTGAAGTCGAGAAAGTCGGTCAGTCCATTCGGGCGAAGTGCTCCGTTCTTTCGGCTGTACATCCCTTTTACCCCCTGTTCTTTCAGTCCCTTCACTCGGTTGGAGTGTTTTACTTCCATTGCCGTAGGAGTGGGAAGAAGACCATTGACCGCCAAGGCTGTTAGACCTTGCCCCATCTGGGAATTGGGATTGATGGTCTTGGTGAACTTGGTGGCTTCTATGCTGCAAGGCGTGGGCAAGAGTTTTGCCACTGCCATGTCTTCTAGACCTAGACTGTGGTCTGTTTTTCCTCTTTTTGGATTTCTTCGCCCTCGCTCGTTGATTTCCATGTCCTTGTGGGCTATGTCCATCGCATTGGGTGTGGGTAGAAGGTCTAGCGGAACAAATTCCGTCTTGCCCTTCTTGTTGCACTGTTTCAGCCCTTGGGTCTGAACGGTGGGCAATAATCCAGACTCGGTCTCTTCTGTGCGGTGCTCCGATGGCACAAGCTGGAATAACAATCGGTTGGACGGAATATCCTTCGGCTTCGAGGTCTGCACAGATTTTGTCGAGGGTGAATCTGCTTTCCTCTCGGTATAGGTGATTCTCTTCGAAAAGATAGTCTGTGCGTCCCATCTGAGTGACTTGGCAGGACTCCACCATCGTCTTGATTCCATTAACGTTTTCACCAACGACCCAAGTGGGGTGTATCTGCCGTATCGCTCGAAGCATCTGTGGCCAGAGGTAGCGGTTATCGTCCGCTCCCTTTCTTCTGCCAGCGAGGGAGAAAGGTTGGCAGGGGAATCCTCCTGTGAGAACATCGACTTTGCCGTGCCACTTTGTGAAGTCTGTTTTGGTAATGTCTTCATAACTTTCTGAATTAGGAAACCAGTAGTCGAGCACCTTGCGAGGAAACTCCTGTATCTCGCAATGGAAGAGGTTCTGCCATCCCATCATGGATGCCGCGACCTCTGCGCCACCGATTCCGCTGAATAAACTAGCGTGATTCATATTGCTTAATCTTGTTACCTAAAATGGGGCTGTGGTGAATGCCATTTTCTCATTTCCTTTGTATGGGATGCATTGGATAAAGTCACCTACGTGCCCGGTGCATAATAGCAAAGCGTTGTATTTGTATGGGGATTCACCTATACGTGTTCGTGCGAAGATTGCTGGTCTCCATTTATGTTCATCGCTGTTACGCACAAGAACCTTATCGAACATCTTGAATGATGGCTGATTCTTGCTCTTCTTCCAGAGAGTGAAAGCCTCCTGGAACGTGGTGGCTTCGCCCTCTGTTGCTTCTCGCAGTTCCTCGTGTACGCTGATACGCAGGTCGAAGGCTTGGTCGGTCACGAACTTCTCGTTCTCGATTTCGTACTGGTTGCCGAATGTCAGCGTGTCCTCGCTCTCGTTCTTGCCGATGAGCTTGCCGATGATTGTCAGCTCTCCGTCCTCGTCTTCTTCTTTGAAGACGTAAAGGTAGCCAAGTTCGAAACATGGCATCGTCTGTTTGTTGTTCTGTTCCATATTATTTAGTTTAAAAAGTTATTCACATAGAAGTTTCTCCTGATGCTGCACGTACATCTTGTATTTAAGACAATACTTGCCATTGATGCAGTTACGCCCATTTGGGCAGAGGAGGCACTTGCGAGCTGCATAGGTGCTCTTACTTCTTGAATCGCTCATAATAGTAGGTTACTATCTGATGCTCTGTAGGCTGGAAGCCATTACGAGAGGTGAGCGTATCGACTATCTCATCGTATGTACACTGTGGCATCTGAGAAATCAGATTCTCATCGTGGATGCCCTGTGAGATTTTACTGAGGCAGAGCCATCCAAGGACTAGCCAGATGGCAATGCAGAAGATAATCTTAATTGTTTTCATAACTTTATCGTTTTATATTGTTTGTAATGGTGGTCTGTTAGGGAGTCGAACCCTTGTGCCTATCTGCTTAGTTCTTTTTCGCAGAAATCATGGTGAACCTAGTAAAAAAGCATTTAAACAATCAATCGTTTGTTATGAACATCGCCCCCGATGGGCTAGGCTACATGCAAGATTGCAATGCCGACCGTGTAAAGAAAGGTGCCTGAGTGGATTTGTATTTATCAGATTTTTAATGATGAATAGCTGTTTTCGCAGGGATATTTGCCCAGGCACCTTTTGAATGTTTCAACGATAAGTTTCGCTTCACAGCGAGCTTTTCTTGTTTGCAATGTTAGCTTATGTCTATTCTCTAAAAGTAAAATTACCTATGTGGGATGTAGATAGTCTTGAACTTTACAGGCACAGGCTTCCAGCTCGGACAGTCGGTATTCGTAGCGAGTAATCTTGCCGTTCTTGCCACGCCCGAAGACCTTGACCTTGCCTTCCTTCACCCATCGTTCTACATTGCGTCTGCCGAAGGTATCGAATGCCTTGGCTTGGGTGATGAATGGTCGCTTGCCTACAGCCTTGGAAATTTCTTCCTGGACTACATTGCGTATGGCTGATAGGAATGTGTCGAATGAGACCATCTTGTCAGCAAACTGGATTTGTACTGTTTGGTTCATGACTATTTTGTTTTATTTGATTCTTGTAACTGTGATAACTCCTTGCTCACGGTTGAGCTTGGTCTTGAACTTTCGGCTGTAGATGGCACCGAGGTCAGTGCAACTACTCTTGACCGATAGCATTCTCTTGATAGGGAAGTCGATGGCTTGACCTAACGCCAGTTCCCTAATCTGAGGTCTGAGTGGTAATGTTTCTTCTTTCATATTGATGATGAATTATTATTTAACTAGTTCGAAATCGTAAACGAAGACGAGAGGATTGCTGTCCCATGTGCCTTTTCCCGATATCTTGTCGATGAGCTTGCTGTATGGCTTTCTTGGCGTACCGTAGTAGGTGTCACCTTTCTTGATGCGATATAAATGCGTCTCTGGGTACGTTTTGCCCACAATGTCCTGGATGCCTTCTGCAATGCAGTCTTCTTCGCTGATGTCCTGCAATCGTTCTACTCGAATCTTCGTGATGCGGATTCGGTGCGGCATGAGGTCTGCCTTAACGAACATTTTGTTGCGGTACCCCTTCATGCCTCCTTTGTAAATTCCGAGAAGTCTGTAGAACTCATCGTCCAGGTCTATGTATCTCTGGGCAATCGCCACCTCTTCGCCTATCTTGAACTTGGATTTGGCTACCACCTCGTTTCCGTCATTGATATAGAGCTTGCCTCTGTCCGCTCCTTCCAGGCAGAAACCGCAGCTGCAGAAACGCTTAAACGTTCCCTGGTAGCAGATTCTTCTTGTCTGCGTCTTGCGACCATCGAGAACTGCTTGGGTGAGACCGTACTGGTCATTGAACATTATCTTTTTCATTTTGTGCCTCCTTCCTCTATGGTAGGAACTAAGTCCTTGATGTAAGCCCAATAAGCGAAGCGGAAATCTTTGCGGATGATTCCGTCCCACTTCCTCTTATCGCTTATGTTGTGAGCATCATAAAAGGTATGTATGCATGATTTTTCCAAGTTGATGAGTACTGGATGAGTGAAGTTTTTGGAAACACCTATAATAAAGGTGTGCAAATCTTCAGGAACTTCCTTTGCTTCGTGCCAAGATTGGCAGAGGCTGATGTATTCCTCCTCTTCCTCATAACTCCAAGGTCTTATATCCTTTGGAACCTTATTTTTGTGTCCAATCCAATATTCTGCATATGAAACATTTCCTACGGACATTAAGCCTGAGTCGTGCATCAAAGAATTTGTTCGAACCCATAACCTTTTAGGCGCATCTGGAACTTTTTTGCTATTTTCTTTCATTTTTCTTCAATTTTATTTGGTACTTATTTATTTACTAACTTTACGGTGCAAAAGTACAATAAACTTTTTGGATATGTATTGTTTAGTGGGCATATTTAATATATATTAACCCACTTTATTGAACATTTAAAGGATTTTAATATGAATGTGCAAAGAATAGTGGACATTATAACGTCCAACAAACTGAGCAAAATTGATATTGCTTCTAAGATGAAGGTTAGTCGAACTACGTTGGATAACCTCCTGAATGGTGCTGATGTGAAAGTTAGTACAGTTGAAAACCTTGCTGAAGTCCTAGGTGTAGAAGTTGCTGAGTTTTTTAGTTCAGATAAGAAAACGCCTTCTTTAGCAAACAATAGCAATGTGGCTGATATGAACGAGCTGGAGAGGGAAGTGATAGCTCTCCGTGCAGAAAATAAGGTGCTGAGGGAGCTTCAAGGCCTTCCAGCTAAGAAGGCTGTGGGTTAAAGTTGGTTTATTTAAATAAAAAGAATTATGAGCATTGATTTTTCAGATAAAGTTTCCGTGTTAGGATTTACCTTAGGAATGGAGTATAAAGATGTAATTTCAAAATTAGAGGCTTTAGGATCTCCGTATTCCAAAGATATGGGACAAATATCAGGTGATATTACTTTCAAGATCCAGAATCCTATACAGGATTTTGGTATTCTTAAGTATTACTTGCAGTTTGAACTAGCTAAAGGAGAGAAAATAACAACACTTATGCTTTGTTCTTATGCAAAATCTGAGTCTGAATCAAAACAGGCATACGATGAACTTTCTATGGTTGCCTTTGATGCTTTAAAATATAAAAAGAGCCAAATCGTAGATGTTCCCAATGCGAGTGTTGATGAGGAAAGAATATTCTATATGACAGAGAACTATTTTTTGATGAAACGAAGAATGAAAGTATTTCCTTATTTAGTGTTTCTTTCTTTTTCTGATATTAATGAACTATCTAGATTTCATGATTAATTAAATTAATATGCAAGTATATGGGATTTTCTAGGGAAGAGTTCGAAAAGTACTCCAATAATGGCCCGGTGTATAATACAATAGGTGAAAGTATCACAAATGGCAAAGGCTCACAAAAGGACTTAGACAGAAAGTTGAGGCTATCAAAGAAGTTCTTTTGCTTTGGTCTAGTGACCTTCTGCATAGGTTTCTTGATGCTTGGCTTTGCAATAGGTAAGTTGTCTTCCTCTTCTAGTAATGCTGAGGCTGATGTCTTCCAAACTGAGGTAACAGTAGAAGGCAACGTATATGTATCAGATAGCCCTGGTTCCAAGCGATACCACAAGGACAGAAATTGCCCAGCTCTTAAGAGAACTACAGGCAAGATAACAAGAACAGATGAATCAAATGCCATCGACCAAGGAAAAACTTTGTGTGGATGGTGTGGAAAAGAAAAATAATTCGTAAATTTGCAAAAAAAATAGGAGATATGAATATAGGAACATTGATTATTTTAGCTATGGTAGGAATCCCTTGTGTGGCATTTCTGATATTTTGTGCAACGTCTAATGGAAAGAATTGGCTACGCCAAAATAATATGTTATAAGAAATATAGTATTAAAATAGGAGATTGATATATGGAGAATATTGGAATAGTAATTAGTATTTTGGTAGGATTGGTAACTTTGTTATCAATGCTTGTATGGTTTGGACGTTTCATCCAGCGTGTGAATGTACATGACAAGAAACTAGATGATTTATCTGAAGATGTTGAGGACTTGAAGTTGGATATGAACTCAGTTAAGACTTTGCTTATGGCGAAGTTTAAGGACTTCGAGGTGGTCTTTTCTGGAAAGCATTCGCCTAGAGCCTTGAATGAAACCGGCCAGAAGATATTTGATGATATGCACGGAAAAGAGTTTTTGGAAAAGAACAAGGCTTTGTTGTTTGCTTACGTTGACAAGAACAAGCCAAAAACTGCCTACGATGTTGAAGGCTTGTGCTATTTGGCTTGTCTTATGAATGTGAACAACGATGCTTTCATAGAGATAAAGAGCTTCCTCTACAATTATCCTACCATAACTTTGCCTGATGGCAAAGAACATGAGGTAACAATGGATGAGGCTTGTTCTGTACTTAGCCTTCCTTTGCGTGATATGTACTTAGAAGAGCATCCTGAGATTGTGAGATAATAAAGAGCATAAAGTTTGTTCGTAAATTTAAATTCCAAAATAAGTTTATAGATTGTTTTGAAAGAAACGCTAAAACATTAGTAAATACAGTGTATTATGAATCTAGTTTGGAAATTAGAAATCATATTTTCGTAATTATCTGATATTTGAGGAGTTAGCGTAAATGACTGATTTCTAGATAGTCAGAAGTATAGTGTTTTAGAAACGTTTGACACGTTAAACGTGACAAATGAGAGCGTTTGTTTTGAAATAGCTTTGAAAATAAAATAACTATGGCTACATTTAAAATTGTTGTTCAGCATCAGAGGTCAGATGGTTTTTACCAAGTGTACATTCGAATGACTCATAATCGTAGGTCGCTTTATATTAAGACGAACAAGATGGTGGGACAGAAAGGCATCGTGAAGGGTTCTCATGATGTGAAGGATTCTTTTGTGCTAAATCCACTGAACCAAATTATTGAAGAATGGATGTTCAAGCTTAATAAGCTAGACATCCGTTCTTGGAGTGCTGAACAGGTTAGGGACTATCTAGAACAGAACGATGCAGATGTGTGTTTCTCAGACTTTGCAAGAGAATATATTGATGAGTTGTCAGAAACATTGAAACCTCAATCTCTTGTAAATTATCGCAATACCCTGAATAGTATAGAAAGATATTGTGGTTCTGAGAAGGTAATGTTTAGTGAATTGAACACCAAACTTGTGCAAGGATGGATAGATAGTATGAAGGATTCCAAGGCAAAGAAATCTTACTATCCTCAGTTCCTAAAAAAGATGTTCAAGGCAGGTGTGGCTAAATATAATGATTATGATAACGACATCGTAAGGATAAAGGTGAATCCTTGGACTAAAGTAGAGTATCATAAGCATGCTATTCCCAAAAAGCGTGCTATCTTGATGGAAGATTGCAGAAGGATTTTTTCTGTGATTCCTTCTTCTAAGACGGAATGCTTGGCTGTGGATGTGTGCAAGATGGTATTGTGTCTTGCCGGAATCAATGTGGCTGACCTGTATGAAATGAAGAAGGTTGACTATTACGATGGTATTTTGCATTACAAGCGACAGAAGACACGAACGGTTAGAGCTGACGAAGCTTATATAGAAATGAAAGTACCAGATATGCTCATACCTACCATGATGAAGTATTTCTCAGATAAAGAAGACCCTTATCTGTTTAATTTTCACAAAAGCTATGGGTGTAGCAGGTCGATGGATGGTAATTTGTGCATATTCCTAAAGAAATTCTGTGTGAATACATTGAAGGATAGTGAATTGAAGATAACACCTTATACTTTTCGCCATACTTGGGCTACCATAGCTCAAAATGATATTGGTGCCAATTATGAAGAGATAGGTTTTGCGATGAATCACATCAGTACTCATAAGATTACTATGGGATACGTGAAGCCAGATTTCTCTAGAGCCTGGGAACTGAATGAGAAGGTGGTGGAGAAGATTTTCTTTACCAATGACCCAAGCAGACGATTACAGGAGTATCATGCGCCTGTTTTTGAAAACGTGGAGGAAACATTTGAACTCAGTGCTGATGCCTACTTCATGGGTGAGGTGGTTGGCCATGTGGAAGGCATGGGCTACCTGAACACGGATGATATTATCCAGCAACTGATGGATAATATCAATGATACAGTGCCTAAGAACTGTACTATACAGATTAAGGTGAAGAATATCACCAAAGACCAGACGAAGTATTTTGAGCGCATGAGGGATAAAAAGTAGCTAATATATCTTAAAATTGTGCCAATAAAACTTAATATTTGACGGATTCAGTCAATTTCATACCCTAGGGTAGTCTTCTCTAAAGTAGACAAAATTTTAGAGAGGGCTACCCATTTCTTGTATTTAGCCATTATTAACAATCTTAAGATTCTTGATGTTGATGGTGGTCTCTTGTTTCTCAAATTTCTCCTCCAGCTCCATGAAGGACTCTTCCACGGACAGGCTTCGATGCTCATCATTGTTGAATGATATGGATTGAAGCTTTGGAGCAACGTATGGGAGGAACTTTGCTACTATAGACAAGCGTCCGGCAGGTTCTTCTATCTGCATGAGGTCATTGGCGAGAGAGTAGCCTTTTTCATTGATGCCGTTGAAATAGCCAGTGATGGCATCGCTAAGGCTTTCACGTACCGTTTTCGTTATCTTGTTTGCCGTGCCAGCCTTGCGTCCACCTGTCTTCTTTCGCTTTGGTTTCGGCTCATTGTTATTATCTTTTTTTGTTGCCATATTCTAAGAATTTAAATGATTACTGATAGTTTTCGGGTGCAAATATAGTGAAAAATAACGAAACTTGTTGTTCAAGTTGCGCAACTTATCACAGATAGGCGAGAAAAACGCATTACTTTAGCACTGTTTAAACATTAAATTCGAATTTTATGGGACTTATAGGAAGTATTGCTGGTGGCGTTACCTCAGCTGTAGGTGGTGCTCTAGCAGCCAAAAAACAAAATGCTGCATACAACGAATACATCAAGACCTTTGAGAATCGTATGCAGCAGGTGAAGGACCACCGTGATAATCTTTATTATCAGGACCCGACACAGACAGCCGAGAACCAGGTGGCAGTGACCAATGCCCAGAAGGTGCTGGATAATGCCACGCAGAAAGCCAAGAATACCAACATCGTGAGTGGTGGTAGTGATGAATCTGTGGCACTGAGCAAACAAGCAGCCAATGAGCAAGTGGGCAACATGATGCAACAAGCTGCTGTGCAAGGTGCCCAACAGAAAGAGAATGTATGGAACACCGCAGATTCTCAGATAGACCAAATGACCAACTACATTGCTACCGCCAAGAAGGAAAAGGGTTTGGCTCAGGCGCAAGCCATTCAAGGTGCAGCTAGTGGTTTGGCTAGTGCTGCAAGTCGTTTGCCGTGGTAAGGAAAGGAGGTAGATATGGGATTTATGAGTGACGATTTAACTCCAAAGCGTCCAGCTACGGCTGTGACACCTATAACCGATTTTCCATCCAATGATGATGGGCAGTCAGCACCATCTGAGCCAGCAACTTCTTCTTCTGTGCAGACACCGACACAGCCAAGTGGGGATAGTGCAGCAGCACAAGCTACTTCTACAACTGCAACAGCTCCAATAGATACAAATGGATTGGTGGTTGGTAATCAGCCATCCTTCACTCAGCAACCAACCGAGGAAGTAACCGAGGTAACTCCAAACCAAGGTATTTCGATTGATTGGAGCAAACCTTATGCCGATATAGAGCAGAATCCTCTCTTGCAGCAGATGAAGCCTTATGACATCATGAGGGACTTCGAGAAGAATGGCAATGGCGATTGGGCTTCTTTTATGCCATGGCTTCAATCTCTTGGTGATGTGGATAAGACTGTAGCAGCCAATGCTGCTTTGCAGAAGAAAGCCGAGAGGCAAGCCAAATGGGAACAGTTAGGCAACCTCTTCCAACATATCGGCAACTTCTTCGGCACAGCTATCGGTGCTCCTGAGCAGAAGGTAGAATCAGCCCAGGCATTGACGGAACGCCAACGAAAGCTGAGGGAAGGCACTGATGCCCTTCGTCAGAAAGGATATGACCAGATGATGGCGAATATCTGGAAGGATAGAGCCAATAAGCAAGCTCAGATGCAAGCAGAGGCAGCAGCCAAGGCTAATGATGCCCTTGCTGCTTATCGTGGTTCGCAGAAGGCACAGGAGGATGCTTTGACACCTGAAAAGGTGAAGACCGAACAGGCTAGGCAAGCAGCTTCTAATGCAGCAGCTGGTCTTTCTACCGCCAAGACCAAGACGGAAGACGAACTGAGAGGAAAGAAGAGTAACTTGCTTACCGCCCAAGCAAACAACGCCAATGCAGGAGCAGCCGACCATAACGCAGGTGTGACTGTGAAGAAAGCACAAGTAAGGAAGATTAACGCTGAGGCCGAGAAGGCAAACCGAGGCAACCAAGCCGATAAGGAAGCGGACGATTTCAATTCCAACTATGTGAACGACCCTGTTTTCAAGAAGCATGTGAATGAATGGGCTACACACAATGGTATGAATATCGGTGGCAATACTGATGGAAGAGGTGGAACTTGGGCAAACAAGTATAACCGACAACAGGCATCCGCTTATGCTAGGGCTAAGATGGCTAAGGAGGGAAAGAAGCGAACCGTTCGCCCTTATGGTGGAAAACCAACGAAGGGGACTTCGAGCACAAAGGTAGATTATTCTAAGTATCAAAGAAAATAACATAATATATGGCAGACAAAGACAACAAATCTAAGTTGACTTATCACGTATGGAATAAGGACAACAACGAGTATGACATCCCAGACGAGGTTGTTCAGCAGCGAGGCATGGATAACTTCGCCAAGGACTTCGAGGGTGGCTATATCACCATGTTTGACGATAAGAAGCAGAAGGTGGATGTGCCTATTGAGGATGTGGGAGAATATCGTAAGCACGGTTACATTTGGTATGATACCAGTGGAAACGCTACCCCTATCAACGAGGTAGGCAAGAAGCCTTCTCCTTCTTCATCTTCTCAGGGAACAGAACAGTCTCAATATCCTCAGGAGGTACTTGATGCTTTCAACTCTCCTGACAACAAGCCGGGCAACTTCAAGGACTTGGCACAGCTGAATGATGAGTATCAGCGAGGCGAGCTAAAGAAGCCTAGCTTGATTTCGCAAGCACTCGGCATGATGCCGAATGTGGATGCAGGTAATATCGGTAGGGAGCAGAAAATGGGTGGCATGATTACCAGTATGCTTCTTGGTGGTAATATGCAGCAGCCACAAGACAATAATCAGCAGGTACAGCATTCTAATCAAGAGAATGCACCAGCTACCGAGCAACCTAAGCCTACTGTGAAGGATGTTGATGCAATTACAGGTGCAGCTCCAGTCCAGCAGGTGGATGCTATCTATAATAAATATGTAGGCAAGGGCGATGCTTTGTCTGAAACTATGTATGACTTGATGGCTAGCGGACAAGCTCAGAATCAAGAGGAGGCACAAAGTATGGCTATGGGAGCCATGAACCGTGCAGCAAATCGCCTCGCTCAGCGAACTACTGATGAGTTTGTATCAAAGTTGGGAGATACTGTAGAAGGTGTGGACGAAGCTGTAATGAATGGCTGGCATTCTCATGCTGTGCAGGACAACTTGAAGAAGATGGCTTCTCAGTATGGTATCATGAACAGTGTTGCCTTGGATGAGACTGGACAGTATATCACCCAGACGCATGGCTATGACCAGTTTATCAATGGTATGGTGAAGCCAGCTATGGTAGAAAGTCTTGTGAAGAAGTATGGAGAGAACTACCGAAAAACAGCGGAAGACCTCGCCACTCGTCTCTATTCAAATGATGAGGTTATTCAGAACCAGTTGATGAACCAGGATATTGATGAGGCTCTTTCTAGTGTTATCAGTAAGTATGTGAATCCATCTGTAGTGGAAGAGTATAACAAGGCTCAGGAAGAAGGTAGCAAGGCATTCAACGAAGGTATGGAAGGAAGTCAGAATATTCCAGTCAGTCTTCGCCTTGGTACTGCCATCGCTTCTCAGTATGAGGCTAATCAAGCCAAAGACCCTCAGAAGACTCTCAACGCATTGCAGAAGAAGTTTAATGGTCTTTACAAGAATCCTCAGTTCCTGAACGATATGAGCAACGCAGCCTTCAAGGTGATGCAGCGATATGGCATGAATGGAACTCTGAGCGAAAACCCTAAGCAGTTTAAGCCGATGATTGATGACGTGTTGAAGGCTCAGCTCAATCGGTTGGAGGTGAAGAATATGATACCAAAGGGTAGTGCAGAGTATATCATGAATACAGGCTTGGGTAATACCATTGTTGGCAAGATAACCCGAAAGTTGGTACAGACCGATTATCAGAACTGGTTGGAGGATATTGCCAATCAACAATATCAACCTGGCTTCTGGGAGCGAGTAGGCAGTGGAGCGTTGACCTTTGCAGGGGATGCTTGGAGTTATTGGCTTCCTGGTGCCGCAGGTGGCAAGGTAACCAAGAGTATGCTTGCCAAGGCTGAGGGCAGACTGGCTAGCGACTTGATGGCTAAGGGCATGGAAGCCAAGATGGCAGAGCGTGCAGCCAAGGTTCTCATTGGTAAGAGTAAGGGAATGGCGTTGAAGACTGGTGCAGCCCATGGTGCTTTAACATTTGGCGGACAGGCTGCTATCTCCAAGCCTATTGATGAAATCTATCGTACAGGTCAGTTTGATGAGAATGGCAAGGTTTACAATCCTTCTGTGGGCAAGATTCTTGCCAATACTTTGGACGAGGTGGTTAAGCAGAGTGCCGTAGGTGCCATTATGCAAGGTGGTACTATTGCCAACATGGTAGGCAAGGGAAGAGGTTTGGCTACCAATATTCTTGCTGATGTTGGTGGAAAGGTAGTGGATTCCGGTATCATGACCGGGCAGCAGATGCTGGAGCGCATGGCGCACGACCCGAACTTCAAGCCTACAGGTAAAGATGCCGCTGAGAGTTTCTTGGAGAGCATGGCTAACCTTACTTCCATCGGTTTGCCTGGTATGGTGGGCAAGTATGCCCGATTCAAGGATGCCAAGGAGTTTAACCGCAAGTTTGACTTCAACGACCAAGATATTGCCGAGTTGAAGAGATTCGGCTATGATGATTTGCGTGATGCCTTCGAGAAGTTGGGCATCAATGGTTATCGTGCAGAGGGTGACGGTGTGCAGATGATGGGGCAGCTTACCGATAAGTACATGAACCTGATGAACGATAAGAGTGTGCCAGAGGTATTGAAGGCAAAGATGATGGCTGTGGTGGAAGGAAAACGCCCTTCTTCCTTCTCGCCTGTTATCGACTCTATTATTGTGCAGCCAATGGATAATGATGGCAAGGTATATCTCGAAACCTTGAATAAGGATGGTGGCATCATCGACCGCAAGGAGTATTCTTCGCTTGAAGAGGCTCAGAAGGCTGAGAAGAAGCTAGACTTCGAGAAGTCGCTGAATATCACTTCTGAGTATGAAAAGGCTTACCATACCGATGCCTTGCAGGACAGACTGAACACTGTATATGAGCAAGCTAGGGATAGGTATGCCGCAGGTGAGCAACTGAATGACGAGGATAAGGCTGCAATCTATCTTCATCAGAATGCCAGTGTCATCGGTGACATCATGCAGAAACAGCAGAAAGGCATGGAACTGACCGAGCAGGAGCAGCAGATGGTGAACAGTTATCGCCACTTCTATGATAGTGCTTTCGAGAATAGCCCTATCATGAAGGAGTATGTGCGCACCTTCGAGGATTCGCAAGGTGTGGAGCATGGTACGCTTCGCAAGGCTCTAGAAGGTGATGGCAAGTCTCGCACTGCCGAACAGCAGAAACTTGTGGAGGAATACCAGAAACAGCTCTATAACGACATCGTGCTGAAACGAGAAATGAACGATGCAAAGGAACAGATGAATCAAAACTTGATTGAGGGACAGCGTGAACTGCCTGGTGCCACACAAGAAGGTGGTGCTTCGGCTCAGAATGCTGAGGCTACAGCTGAAAAGCCTGTAGATGCTTCTGTTTCTTCTAATGTTCCACCAACAGAACCGCCAACGCCTCCTGTTGGGGGTGAAACGCCTACAAATGTGGAGGGTACACCTTCGGTGGAGAACGGTTCAAGTCCTTCTGATGCCACTACTGCATCCAATGAAAGCAAATCTGATGCCTATGTGATGGGACAGAATGCTTACCAGAATGGGGATGCTGGGGGCTTGAAAGCGATTGACCATAACGATGATGTGTCGAAGGCAAGATTGAAGCGTGCTTTTGCCGATAATGAGGCTATGATGGATGTGGTGGTGAAGGCTTACGAGGAAGGAAAGGACATGGAGCAGTTTGTGGCTCAGCGTGCCAACTCAATGACTACAGCACAACAGGATGCCGTGCGTAAGTATGTGGAGGCTCAGGATGCCAAGAAGGGCGTTTATGATGCTCTGCAACATGCTGATGATGGCTATGGTGATGCCTTGAAGGAGCTTCTTTGGACTTATCAGACGGAAGACGGAAATATCGTGCCAGCTACCCTTACTACAGGTCAACAGGTATTCTTGAAGAAAGCCAATGAGTATGGTGGTGGCTTCGTGGTTGTGCCTGATGAGGATGGAAATCCTGCCATCAAGCAGGTTTCTAGTGCCGAAATCAAGGAAGTGGGCACGCCTATTCCTATGGATGATTACATCAATCAGCAGGTTACTGAGCAGAAGAATGCTAGACAGCAGCAGTTCTTTGCCCAGTATGATGGCAGTGGGTTGAAGCCTAGCGACACCGTGGAGGTTGCCATGGAAGCAGGTGACGAACCAATGCAAATGACCTTTGCCGGATATAGCGAGGATGGCAAGATTGTGCTTTCTGATGGAAAGGATAATATCGCATTGACCAAGGACGAGTTTAATACTTGGCGACAGAATGCCATCGATACCTCTGTTGGTGCAGAGCTGGATGCCGAGGACGCACAGCGTGCCAACGATGATGCAGCCAAGGCTGAGGCAGATAAGAAACAACGATATAATGAAGGTATCGTAGGCTTGGGCATGGGACAGCCTGATTATTCCTCTAAGGACACAGAGCCAAAGGTGGCAGCTGAGTATCTACAGGAGCAATTTGGCAATGACCATGGTAAACTGATGAACCTTATCAGTGGTAGCCGTTCTGACATCAAGGAACAGTTGGATAACAAGAGAAAGGCTGCATCTGAATATGAGGACTGGCTATCTCTCAATGCCGACTTGGACCCAGAGAAGGCTCAGAAGGTGGAGAACGACTTGGCACTTGTTAATGAGCAGATTGCCGACCTTGAAACTCGTTATAAGAACTGGAATGCTATCCGCAAGGAGGTTATGACTCCAGAGGAGGCTAGAACCTTGAAGAATGAGCGCAAGGCTGAAATCGAGAAGGCAGGTGTGGACGAGAACGCAATTACATCTGCTGATGAGCGTGAGGTGGCTGTGCTAGACAATAAAGAATTGAAGAAGCAATATCCAACCATGGATGAGGCTAGCAATTATATTGCCTCTGAGCGTAAGCGCATCTATCATATTCAGAACGATGAGGTGCAGCCACAGATAGATGATATTAATGAAGCCCTGGAGCAATATATGAATGGTGATATTGATTATTCGGCTGACCAGTTGAAAGAATTGAACACTACCAAGGCGCAGTTGGAGGCTAGACAGGCTAATCTCTCTGCATCGGCAAAGGATTTGAAGGCACAGGATAAGTTGCTCAATACTCTATATAGTGCAGAGAATAAGGAGGAGAGAGCCAAGGCGATGGAAGAAATGACTCCTTCTGAGCAGCGCAAAGCTCTTGTGGCTGTTGCCTTCAAGAAAAATGACCTTGGAGTAATCAAAGAGATATACAAGGATGCCTCTGTTGATGTTATGGACTTAACGCCTCAGACTTTGGAAGAGGCTGTATCTGAATCTTTGAGTCCACATAGCTTGAATCCGGAATCTCTTCAATATGAGTTGGGCAAGAGTAATTTTAAGTTTGGTATTGGCAAGCGGTATGATTCTAATAAGTTCAATTATCTTATTGCCAAGAAAGGAACCGGTATGTCGGTTAATGAATTTGCCGTGAGAGTATTCAATGACCTTCCTGTAAACTTGCAGGATATGGGATATTCTGACCAAGATGTGAGAAACACCTTGCTCGATATGTTCAAGTCCTACGACAACGTGAAGGAAATGAGAAATGTGGCACTTATGAACCGAATTGCCGCAGCAGAGGAGGAACTTTCGGCAGAGGAAGAATGGTATGAAGCCCAGAAAGAGCGTGAAATCATCGAAAGACAGGCAGAAATCGAAGAATATAATTCGTATATTCAAGATAAAACATTATCTTTGCCTTCTGAAAGCGAACTTAACGCCATCGAAGGCATGGAATACGACCGTATGATGGAGGCTGAGGAACGTGAGCGTGAGTATAAAGAATATGTTAAATCAATTTTACCAGAAATAGCAGATTATGATGACAGAAGCAATGAAGAAGGATATGGAGGAGGCGGTGGCCTGGGTAGCGACTCTTCACGGAGAGGAGTTGATGAAGGAAATAGCCAAGGCGAAGAAATTAGTGGCAGAGAAGCATCTTCTCAGTCCGAGACTGGAGAGAGCACTGATAGCGGACGCACAGGGCGACAAGAGACTGGCAGCATGGAACGTGGCGAAGGCTCAGTTGTTCGAGGCGCACATCTACCGCAAGAAGCATCCTTCGGAGAACGTTTAAAGAATGCCATTGCCGAGACTGAGCCTAACCCTTCTGAGGCTCAGAAGAAGGCAGGTAATTATAAGAAGGGACATTTGTCATTTGGTGGCTATGACTTTACTGTAGAGACACCGAAGGGCACGACACGTAGCGGTAAGGACGAGCAGGGCAAGCCTTGGAGCGTGACCATGCACGACACCTATGGCTATATCTTGGGCAAGATTGGCGTGGATGGTGACCATATTGATATGTTCATCAATGATGCTGCTGACCTTGATTCTTTTGATGGTAACGTTTATGTTGTTGACCAAGTGAACCCAGAGACTGGTGAGTTTGACGAGCATAAGGTGATGTATGGCTATCCTTCTGAGGAGGCTGCTACAGAGGCTTATCTTGCCAACTATTCCAAGGACTGGAAGGGACTTGGTAAGGTTACTGCTGTGCCAAAGGCTACCTTTGACAAGTGGTTAGAGTCTTCCGACCGCAAGACTAAGCCATTTGCGGACTATGCAATGATTAAGAAAGGTGCTCATCAGGACTTTATTTCAGATATGGAATATACATACGAGAATGATGTGCATCCTTCGGAGGAAGATAAGCCTAAGATGCAGAAGTTTGCAGAGCGTTTGCTTGATTTCCACCAAGATAGAGAAGATAAGCCTGAGTATGGATATACTATGCTTTCTTCTAACATCAATGGGGATAAACTCTATCCAAGCGAAAAGAAATGGTTTGGTACAAAGAAGTATCGCCAGGGTGTTTCTTGGGTAGATAAGGACAATGTATGTGCTTATGAGTTGAATCCTCGCTTTAACGCTAGGGGGTATCTTACTGCTGTAGGCGTACATAAGTTAGTGCCTCTTGCATCTTTTGACCGTGATGTGAAGGAGGTGAAGCCTTCGGAAATGACGGAGGCGCAGAAGGTGGCTTTTTATGCCGTTTCTGCTATGCTTAAGAAGGCTGGCATACCGGTGAAGGTGGTTAGCAATGAGGATATGGAGAAGGTGGCTGAGGCTCAGGATAATCTGAATCTTGCCATGTTGCTGAATCATCCTGAGATGAGATTTAAAATCAAGACTCCGGAGGAGAAGCAGGCTGCCGAGAATGCTTATAACTTTGCCAAGGAGTTGCGACCAAACAAATGGGCGCAGTATGCCGTGGTGGATATGAGCAATCCGAATAAGATGCCGGAGTACTACCAGAAGCAGGAGCTGGCAAGAAAGGAACGTACCTACCTGAATAGGCTGATGTGGGGAAACTACAAGGTGTTCAATCTCGACAAGAGCTTTGAGGACAATGTAGCAGGGCTTACTGGCTCTTTCCCTTCGGAGTTTGACCCATATAAGATTGATGAACAGACCAGTAAGAAGAATGAGTTGAAAAAGCAGATTAAGGAGACTGAGGATGCTTATAATTCAACTGGGCAGGAACGTGTGGAGTATCAAAATCAGTTGATGAAGGAGTACATGGATGAGCATGGACTGGCTTCTGAAAACGATATTCCTGATGATGTTTGGAATGATTGCAGAAATAAATCCTTTGAAAAATATCAAGATAAGCTTGATTCCTTGTTTGCGAAATATAAGGATTTGGACAGACAGTTGAAGGCTATCGTACAGCCTGGAGTGAGATTCTTGCGTACTTATCATGGTACAGGTGCTAGTTTTGATAAGTTTGACCTTTCTCATGCCTTGCAAGGTGAGGGTAGTGAGACTTTTGGGCATGGTGTGTATGTTACCAACTCTAGAAAGATTGGAGAAGACTACGCAAGTCGTGCAAAGAGTAGAAAAGCGAATAATGCTATTTTTTATCCGAATATGGGTTCTCCTATTGCTGATAACTGGTATGCGTACTTTGTAAAGACAGCAAATAGTGAGTCTCTTGAAGATGCTAAGGAGTTTGTTTTGAAAGAACTTGATGTAGATATTAAAAGTGATGAAAACAAACTGAACCAAAGTAGTATTTCAGAAGAAAAACGTGCTCATATAACGGAAAACTTAAAGGAAGAAAAGCGTATTCGTGAAATCATTGCCAACACAAAGAAGGAAGACTTGCCTAATATTGCCAGTTCCACCCTATATGATGTGGATATTCCTGATGATAACGGTGAAAATTACCTTGGATGGAATGAGTCTCAAAACTTCCCATTGGAAAAATGGTACAGACTATGGGAAATAACTCATGAAGGATTTAATGAAAACGAGTATTTCAAAGATGGTGGAGCGAGATATGATATAGATAGGATTGAGCGTATCACCCAAATGAAACTTGAATCGCCAGAGAATGGTATGCAGAGACTTCCTACATTAAAAGGTGAAGCATTGTATCATGCTTTGGAAGACTTCTTCAACCGTGAAAGACCTTCGTATGGTGCAGAGTTAGCATCAAGGGCTTTGGGTGAAATAGGTTTTGTCGGCATCAAGTACCCTGCTGGCATGATTCATGGTGGTGCAAAGGAAGGTGATTACAACTATGTTATCTTTGACGAGAACAATGCCAATATTGTGGGTAATACCAAGTTTGCGCAGGGCAAGGGTGTTGTTTATGGCTACACTGATGGCAAGGAGATTGTGCTGAACCAGGAGCATCTGAATCCTAATACTCCTATCCATGAGTATCAGCATCTTTGGCGCACTGCTGCCAAGGAAATGAATCCGGGACTTATAGAGCATGGTGATAAACTCATCATGCAGACCCAGCTATTTGCCGACTTGAAGGAGGACCCTAACTACAAGCATCTGAGCGATGAGCAGATTTGCGATGAGGCTTTTGCTCGTTTGACTGGTGAGGATGGTGAAGCAATACTTGAACAGATGGCTAAGGATGCCATCAAGGAGAATCCGCTTGATACAGCTAAGGAACTGAGTGTTATCAATAAGTTGAAGGAGTGGTTGAAGAAATTCTGGTATTGGACTCTTGATACATTTACGAAGTGGAAGCCTGAGGACATTAAGAAAATGACTTTGGAGGATATTCGTAACCTTGTGCTGAGAGACTTGGCGCAGGGAGTGGACCCACGTACCGTGCTGAAAGGTCAAATGACCAAGGACGAAGCTGTGTCTTTACGCCAGCAGATGGCTGATAATGCCGAGCCTGAAAGAATCCTCGAACATACAGAGGATAACTGGTTACAGGATTTCGGCAAGGATGGTCGTGTCAATACACCAATAGGTAGCATCAAGTTAGGTGAAAACCAATATAAAAAGGCTGGTAGAGAAGACAGAATCAAACGATTTGGTCTATTGAAACCTACCTTGGAGCGTCCAGATGTTATCTTAGAGAAGCCTGCTCCTAAAGAAGGTGCAGAAAGACAGACCAAGTATCTGTTTGTAAAGTCTTTCAAGAAAGTAGACGGAACAAAGATTCTGAACTTTGAATCAATCACCGTAAAGCAAGGCGAGGATGAAGTTTCAATCAGTGCCCATCAAATAGAGCCTTCAAAATTGTTGAAAGAATTAACGGAATCAAAAATGCTATGGAATCGTTTCAGAGGCGATTCTAATTCCTTGGGCGAGAATCAAGGTTCGGCATTAACTCCATCCGCAAATAACCCAAGCGGAAAGGATAGCGTCCTGAATCCTCATAGCGATGCAAAGATACGAAATTCCTTTGAAATCACCAAGGAAAATGGTGGAAATTTATCTGTGGAGGATAAAATTAAGGCTGTATCTCAGCAATTTGGGGTTGATGAGGCTGATGTGGCAATGTATGCCAATGCTATTAAGAAGGGTTCTACCGCAGAGGCTGCACGTGCCAGAGCCAATATAAAGCGTCACTTGATGCAGGTAAATGAAGGTAACATTTTCTCATTTAAGGATGTTGTTAAGTACACCAAACCTATAGATGAAGCCTTGAAGGAGAATTTTGGTGACCTTGATGCAATGATTGAGGAACGAAGAAAGCAGGTTGAAGCAGAGCGTAATGCTATGGAAGCTGCTAGAAAGAGAGCAGAGGAAGAGGAAGCCAAGCGCAAAAAGCACTTGGAGGAACTTTCTTTGATTCCTGATGATAAACTTGACAAGCAGTATATGGATGCTCTTGCTCAGGGTGATGATGCTACAGCCAGGGAAATGCTTGATGAGGCTGCCAGACGTAAGGGATATGACGATACCGAAAGCGCATATCAGGGCGTAGGTGCATGGGCTGCACCGGGAAACCCTGGATATGAAAGCGACAAGGCGAGACGTGACGATTGGGAATCCAGTGGCTCAGATGTGAACCTGGAGGATATGGCTTTGGGGTACACTCCTCAGCCGGATGATTACTTCTCTCACCCTGAGCGTTATTCGCAGAACACTCCTCATGGATTGGAATCTGTGAAAGCCATCAATACGGCTATTGATGCCATTAAGAATGGCGAGAAGGATGTTAAGGTAAAGGTTTATCGTGCTGTTCCAACTTCTGTGAAAGAAGGAAAGTTGCGTAATGGTGACTGGGTTACTCCTTCTAAGAAATATGCCGAAATGCACGGAACGAACCGACTGGATGGCAAATATCGTATCATTGAAGACGAAGTTCCGGCTACTCAACTGTGGTGGGATGGTAATGACGCAAACGAGTTTGGCTTTGATGATGGCAAGGAGTATAAATACAAGAATGCCAAGAATAATAGAAAGTTGAACGACCTTGTTACCTATGATGATAATGGTGACGTTATTCCTCCTTCTAAGCGTTTCAATTCTCGCAAGAGCGATATTCGCTTCATGTTTGCTGGAGAGAAGGGAGCTGCTGAGGCTGATAAGGCTGAGGAGCAAACTATCCGCATGGATAATCTGGATGTTGCTAAGCAGATGGAAGAAGCAAAGAAGGATGCCAAGGCTATCAAAATGGCTACAGGTTGGGAGAAAGGCGTGGATGGCAAGTGGAGATACGAAATGCCTGATGCCAAGATAAAGGACACGATGGATGTAGGCGGTGGACATATTGTTAAGCGTTATGAGGATGATATGCTCTGGAATGGTGGCAAACTATCTAAGGTGATTGATGCACCTGAATTATTTAAGGCTTATCCCCAGTTGAAAGATGTGCGTATTGAAACGGATGCCATTATGAATGACATGCCTTCAAATGGGGAATACAATCCACAAACAAAGACTATTACCATTCATGCGGATGAATTAAAGTATCTGAATAGCATTCTGAATCATGAAATTCAGCACGTAATTCAGCATGAAGAGGGTTTTGCGCATGGTGGCACTCCCGAGCAGGTGGAGAGAGATTTCAATGCTGCTAAGGCTGAATGGAAGGCACGTTCCTATGCCTTTGAATTGGAAGAGAAAGCCAAGGAAATGGGTGGTGAGTACAACCAATCTGAGGTAGAGAAAGCTCTTATCCAAGAATATAAGGACATGGATATGCCTGAGTTCATTCCTGACAAGGAAACCCGAATTAAGGGATTCAACTACTTCGCACGTGGCTATGCAGACAGAAGTATGGATGATGCCATTAAGCGTTTCCGTTTGGATAGGTTCCAACGTACAGACTTTGATTCTTACCAAGAATATAGAAAGTTGGCTGGTGAAGTTGAATCTCGAAATGTGGAGAAGCGTTTGGGTATGACGGACGAGGAGCGCAGAAACTCCTTGGCATCTGAAACTGAGGACGTGAACCGTGATGAGCAAATCGTGATGAATGGTAATGATGCTAGCTATAGCATCGTGAAAGACCCTGAGACCATCAAGAAGCTGGATAAGGAAGATACGGTGAAGGTTTATCGTGCCATGCAGGTAGGCGAGGATGGAAAACTCTATCCACCGATGGCTGCAAAGGTGAAGGGCAAGTTTGTAGAACCTATCGAACTCGGTAAGTGGGAACAGGCAGATGAGCGACCAGAACTTGCTGATGATAAGGGTATGTTTACCCTCAACAAGGGTAATGGTAAATCGCTTAAGGCTGCTTACAATCCTTACCTTCATACTTCTCGCACTCCACTGAATGACCAGTTTAGCGAGGCGCAGAACCGCCCTAACATCGTAACCGTGGAGGTTGAGGTGCCAAAGAGCGAGCTGACCAGTGGCTACAAGGCTGATAAAGCCAAGGATGCCGTGGGTGAAGTAGAGTGGAAGGCTGGTATCATCCAAGGACAGTTGACTGGCAAGCGCAAGGTGGTGCTTTCTCGTTGGGATAAGCCTGTGCGTATCGTGCCTGACAGCGAGGTGGCTGATGTTATCGTCAATGATATGTTCAAGGGCAAGAATATCACTATGCCTTCGAATGTGGTTACTCCAAGTCTGAGAAAAGAGTTGGAGAAGCGAGGTGTGCCGTTTGTGGAGACCGATAACAGAGGCAGAATCGTAGGAGGCGAGAATGATGGTGTGCATTATTCCAAGGTGTACGGTAAAAATGCGCAATCTCCTATCTTGGAGCAGAAGTTGCAGAAGCATCCTGATTCGCTGATGAAGGCTGGCACCTACTTTAGTGGTGGTGGACTGGTTGAAGAGGGATTGAAGGGCATTATCGACCCAGTGGTGGCTGTGGAGTATGACCGGAAGATAAGCGGTGTGTATCGCAACAACTTCGGACAGCATATTGTTACGGCTGACGTGAGAGACGTGGACCCTAAGGAACTGGTGAAGCATATTGATGGCGAGGTGGAGTATTTCCATGCTTCGCCTGTATGCAAGAACTACTCTCAGGCTAAGAGCAATGGGGGCGAGGTGGAGCTTGACAAAGAGACTGCTAAGAGTACTGCCGACTTCATTGATGCTGTGAAACCGCGAGTGGTGACTATCGAGAACGTGAAGGGCTACAAGGACTCTGAGGCGATGAAGATTATCACCCAGGCACTTGACAAGAATGGCTACAAATGGGATGCTGACGTTTATAATGCCGCTGACTATGGTGGCTATACCAGCAGGGAGCGACTGATTGTTAGAGCCGTGAAGGACGGAGAACTGCCGGAGAAGCCTAAGAAGCAACCACGCAAGGGTGGATGGCTAGAGGCTGTGGAGGATATTCTTCCTACCCTGACGGAGAAGAAAAGCGGTGTGGCACCATGGATGGATGCCAGACTGAAAGTTGACGGTATTGACTGGCAGAAGGTAGAGAAGCCTCTATACGTGATGGGCAGTGCCTATGCAGACGGAAAGATTCCTCATGCCTATGGGGATGAGATTCTGCCTACGCTGAGAACCAAGAGCGGAGACGTTATTATCATGCCGGGTGGAAAGGTGTTGCGTGCTGATGGCAGGGTATTGGCTAGAATAACCGGACTGGGCGATGACTATCTGTTGCCTAAGACGGAATCTTTGGCGCATACAATCATTGGCAATGGTATTCCGGTGCAGTTGACCAAGGGCGTGATTGCTCCTCTGCTGAATAAGGATGACTTATCCGGCAGAAATGTGCTGGCTAGACTTGGCAGCTCTATCTTTAAGAATAACTGGGATGCTGACAAGCAGAAACAGGTGAGTGACCGGGTGGTGAACACTGCCAACAAACTGGGTGGTGCTGAGGCTACGGTTTACACTTCTGTGGATGAGGTGCCGGATGCTTATCTGAGTGATGTGAAGAATGGTGCTACCGGATGGTATGACCCAACTACTCACACGGTGCATGTTTATCTGCCTAACTGTGCTGATGCCGATGAGGCTCAGAGAACCGTCTTCCATGAGAAGATAGGACATGAGGGTATGGAAGTGCTGCTTGGTGGTGAGCAGGGCGTGAGAAAGTTTGCGGACTTCGTATATAAGTCTGTAGATAAGAAGACGAGGGGTAAGATTCTCGACTTCGCTTATCAGTATGATCCAGGTTGGAACAATCCTGACCGCATCAATATCGGCACGCAGGAGTATATCGCACATCTTGCAGAGGAGGGTCCAACTGCAGCTGAGGACTTTTCTCTGTGGACTAAGATAAAGCATTATCTCATCAAGGTGCTTAAGAAACTTGGCATCCGTGTGCCTGGACTTCTGAACGACAAGGATTTGAGATATTACCTAATGAAGGCTGGTAAGGCTCTGCACGTTTGGGACAATATGCCGAAGGAGAAGCAGGAGGCTATGATGGCACAGGCTAGCAATGCCGAAATCAAGGATGCGCTAGCTGATGGCGCAGGTAAGGGCAAGCCGAGACAGAAGAAGGGCGAGAGTGCCATCCAATATATGAAGCGAGTGATGGAATGGAAGCGATGGAAGGAAGCCCGAGAGGATAAGGAAGACCCAGAGCCACCTATGTTCTATGACTTCGATAAGGATGCCGAGGGCAAGAAGGAATGGGAACGCCTTATCAAGGAGAACCCTATGGCTGATATGTTCGCCTTCGAGAAGCAGAAGCAGGACGAGGCTAGACAGAAGTACGAGGACTGGCTGACTAGACATGAACTGAACGAGCAGAACGATGCCGACCTTGACTTGTATGAGGGTAAGGTTTACCCAGCAGAAACCAATCCGGAGGCTGATGCCCTGGAGCAGCGAGTGATGCAGGACTTGGCAGAGGTAACTAGTACCGATGTGAGCAAGGAGGGAGCTGCAACCACCGTGAAACATGCGGTTATTCATCGTAGAAAGAATATGGAGGAGGCTAGCGCAGACGATGCCATCTATATCAATGATGTGAAGAACAGCATCGAGAAGATGGCTGAGAGCGGTGCTTTCGATAAGTTGCTTTCCGACTACCAAGGCAAGCCAAACAAGGCTGAAAAGCTAGCTGAGGCTATACCTTATATTATAGAGGCACCTAGACGCATCAGAGAAATCGCCTACAAGCTGAACTCTACAGGTGTGTTTGGTGAGGGACATATCCATATCACTCCTGAAGATGTGGAGGCTATACAGGAACTTCGCCCACAACTTGCCGAGGTGACAGCCAATACACATACGGAAATTAAAGATGGAAAAGAGGTAAAGCTCTTCGATGATATGAAGGGCGCAACAGAGGTAGCTAGCAAGGTGGCTGACATCATCAATGGCAACCATGAGAAAGAACCTGGATTTGTGCCTATTGATGGTACGGACATCTTGAATAAGAATGTTTTGCCTATCATATTGAACCGTATCACTCCTTACGGTGTGGACTACAAGAATCTGAGCGAGCCGATGAAGAGCGTGCTTGATTCCATCAGAGACTGGTATAACTATACCTTCGACTGGTTGAAGGACAACAATACCTTGAAGGCAGACACTGGTTTCACCGTGGACTACGTAAACCACCTTTGGGATAAGGAAAAATCGGATAAGAATGCCTATGCCATGTATGTGGAGAACAGACAGCGCACAAAAAGCCCGAACGAGAAGCCACGCCTGATAAACACCATTATGGAAGGCTTGGAAGTAGGACTTGTGCCTAAGACCACGGACATCACCAAGATGATGGCTTACTACAGCAGAAGCAATATCGAGGCTTGGGCTAACAAGACGATGCTCCAAGAGGTGAGCGGACTGAACGTAATCGAGCGCAACGAGGATGGAGAGATTATTTCTTCTGACCCACTGCTTTCTTCGGTTGCACCTTTCAACTTGGAGCAATACAAATACTTCGAGATTCCAGGTGTGGGTCCTGTATGGGTATATAATGTATCGCCTAAGCAGATGAAGGTGAAGAACCCTATCACTGGCAAGGATAAGGTGCTTTATAGCGAGGCTAGTGCCGGGGACAGATTCGGGGTAGTGTTCGATACTTATCAGTCTTCGCCTTTCTGGAAGGCTTTTGATACGCTTGCTTCGAGTGCCAAGAAACTGGAGTTGGGTTTTAGTGGTTTCCATGCCGGAGCCTTGACGGAGGTTTATATGGTGCAGAACATGGTGGAGTTTGGTCCTAAGAAGGCCATGGCCAACTTTATGAAGTATATCTTTGCTGATACTGCCAAGAACCATGAGCTGCCTTGCTTTGCCAATCCGCAGGATTTTCAGGAGGCTGCTTCGCATCTTGTGAAGTTTGGAGCGACTAATGACTATGCTGCTGCAGATGTGCAGAACATGTTTGATAATTTGCGCGATGCGATGATGAAGGTGCAGGAGAAGTTGAAGGACGGAAATGGAATTTCCGGAACGGTGGCTTTGGCTACTATGCCTTTGAAGGTGGCGACTCAGATGCTTTCGCTCATCAACAAGGGCATGGATAGAGCCTTGTGGGATTTCCTCCATGACGGACTGAAACTTGCTACCTACCGGATGAGGGCAGACAAGACCAAGGAACGTGCCAAGAAGAAGGGATGGACTGAGGAGGAACTGAGCCGGGCTTTGGACGAGGACGGTCAGTTTGTAAACGATATGTTTGGAGGTCAGCACTGGGATGTACTTGGTGCCAGCCATCGAACCTTGCGCTATGCAGGAAGAGTTCTTCTTTCACCAGACTGGAACGCTTCTACTACTCGCCACTTCCTTGCACTCACAGGATATGGCTCTGTATGGAACGAGGCGACCTTAGAGAACTTCAAGGGGTATTACAAGAGACTCTATCATAAGAATCTTACTCCAGAAGACGAGGGCAGAAGGGCTAGACAGATTTCTTCGCTTCTCTGCTATGGATTGGGCTTCATGGTGTTCTACGAGGCTATTGCCAACGGTATCAATGCCGCCTTCCGTGCCCTGGACGAGGAGAAGGAGCGCAAGAAGGCTGAGGAGTTGAGGAAGACCAACCCTAACTACCGTAGCCCTTACGAACTGGCTTATCCAGATGGCATGAAGTGGTATGACTATCTGATGAGGGGAAACAGCCTAGGACAGCAGAGCAAAATCTTTATGGGCAGATATGCGGACGGAACGGAAATGTATATCCGACATGGTAAGCAGTTCCGAGAGGTGCCTGAATATCTCTTTAACCATAAGGGAGAACTAGAGTTCCCTGGCCCTATGGTGCAGCGAATGATAGGCAAGGCGAACCCAATGGTGAGAATGACCTTGGATGATATAAACTATCTGAGCGACTTCCAAGCCAGCCATGCCGACCAAGAGATTCAGAGAAAGTATGGCAAGGCCATCGGACTGCTCTACAAGGATGCGCTCTACTGGGCACCGTTCTTGATTCCGAGCCAAGAGAACAAGGAGTTTAAGGCAGTGGACTTCTTCTTCCCATCCTCAAAGGGATTCTCTCCTTGGAAGGCTCAGAGTTACTTCAAGGACTTCATCCTGAGCGGTGACATGGAAGGCGTGGTAATGACCTACCAGAGCTGTGAGCGCAATGGCATTGACCCAGAGGAGCAGATAAAAGCAGCCATCGGTAGCGTGAAGGCATTGGAGAGTGCTGAAATGAAGGATGGCATTACTTCCTTGCAGGTGGCTAGCGAACGCTTCGATGAGGCTAAGAGTATCACGGAAAAGAAGAAGATGCGCCAGAAGATGAAGAAATTCCTCTCTCAAAGCGAGTATAAGGCATTCACCCAGAAGGAGGCACTGGACATGGTGCAGAGCTACCTGAATGGGGAGGATGATTTGAAGGAGATGGAAAAGGCTGAAAACAAGTACTTGATGAAGGCGAAATCGGAGGATGTGACAGAGGACTGGAGAATACAGGCTGTATGGAACGGAACGATGGAAACCTACGATGAGTATCAGCGTTTGAAGGATGTGGATAAGGCGAAAGCTAATGCCTTCAAGAACAGCAAGACCAACAAGCGACTGTTTGCAGCTAGAAAGGCTATCTCTGCTGCCAAGAAGAAGATGAACAAAGCCAAGAAGCAAATGGATGGTCAGAACGATGCCGCCAAAATGGTGGAGATTCGCAAGACCAGAAAGGAGCTGATTGAAACATTAAACGGAATGGAGTAGTCCGGCATGATAAAAGCTACGAGGGCTTACTCGATACTCAGAAAAAGAAAAGGGACTTGCTTCACAGCGAGTCCCTTTTTGATAGTCGTAAAATTCTAAATTCCAAATAAATTATATTTTTATAAAAAAATGAAAATCGTATTTTGAAGATGTTGGAGCGATGACTAACCTATCTGGGCGGGTCCGTTGGCTTCTGCCTTCTTTGGCTTTGCCCAATCGATGTAACGCTTCATGGCTTCGTCCATGCTCTGCTGTTCACTCTTTGGAGCTTCTTTCTTTTTTTCTCCCCAAAGACGGTGGGCAATATCATCCAAGCACCACTGCCAATCGTCTCGAAGGGTGATAACCTTGGAGCTTGGCATGATGGTGACATCTGCCTTTGGCGGGTCAACATGCTTTGTGTTGCCATCCTTATCGGTCTCTTCCTTGGTGTAGAGAGAGGCGAAGGGAACGTTATTGTCGTTAAGGAACTTTTCCACATCCTCCTTCTTGTTGTCACAGAGAAGAATGCAGACGGAAACCTTATTCTTCTTCAAGGTGGTGAGGGCTTCTTTCGCCTTGCCTACCAGGGAGAGGTTGCCTTTATCATCCTTGGTGATGACACAGGCTTCGTGAACATTGATTGATTTACTCATACTTAAAAACGTTTTAAAATGAAATGCGGAACAAAAATACTAGGAAATGATTGAAAAGTAATGTTAAGTTGCGCAACTTATCACTAAGAAGTGAGAAAAAGGTGGTATTTTTGGCGAAAAATTAAGAATTATGCCAGATAATCGTGTTATAAATGATATTTCGAACTATGCCGAGCCTGGACCTGACTCCCTGGAGGGAGTGAGCAGGGAGCGGTTTGCCCAGACGGACAGCAACCTTCGACTGATAGAATGGGCTTGCCAATACTTCTATGATGGCGCAGAGCTGAGAAAGAAGTGGAAGCGAGCGCAGGACTTCGTGATGGGCAGACAGCTGGAAGAACTGATAGAGTGGAACGGCAGAAAGATAAGCATCCGTAAGTATATGGAAATGAAGGATATGCCTATACTGGAATATGATGTGATAGGTGACAAGCTGCTTTCTCTCGTAGGACTTGTGCGCCAGCAGCGCAGTACAGCCTCTTGCAGTGCCGTAGACCCCAACGAGGAGGACTATATCAATTTCTTCAATGAATACCTTCGGCAGAACGACAACTTGAACGACCGACAGGAGCTAGATGCCAGAATGTTTTATGCCTTCTGTGTCTTCGCCTTCGTGGGCATGAAAACCTACTATGGCAGGAAGGATGGCAAGAATGGCATCTTTGACTACATGGTGGACATCTTTAAGATAGCGTTGCCACCTTTCTTCAAGTATGACCTGAGCGACATAGAATTTATCGCTGAGGCTCACGATTTGACTTGGCGAGAGATAATCGCCACCTTCACCGATGGAAGCAAGGCTGAGGTGGACAAACTGAGCGAGATATATCTACAGACACAGCATCATTTCGCTCCAGAACAGACTTATCACCCGAATGGTGAAGCGCAGTATGCAGGGATAGACGATTTCACCCATTCTTCGGTAATCGGCAAGTACAGGGTATTGGAGATATGGACGAAGGAGACTAGACCAGCCATCTGGGTGCATGACTGGGATGCAGGAACTAGCGGATATGCCTCTCCTGACCAACGAGCTTTCTACGAGGAGAAGAAGCGGAAGCTAGAGGAATCCAACATCATGAAGGACGAGAACGGTCTGCCTGTGCTCGATGAGAACGGTGAGCCTATCTATTATGTGGACCCATCAGAGCTTAAGACCATCGAAATGAAGGATGAGGTTGAGACCTATTGGTACAGAAGATACCTAACTCCGAATGGCTATCTGCTGGATGCTAGGGAATCGCCTTACTATGTTCTGAGAGACGGTTTCAGAACTTCCATTATGCCATATACCTTCGTGGCATATCCTTGCCTGAATGGCGAGGTAAGAAGTTTCTCGATGCGTGCCGAGAACAACCAGCGTACCTTGAACCACTATATGATGATGATAAACTTCATCGTAGCGAATGGTGCCAAGGGTACGATGCTTGTGGATGAGAATGCTCTGAGCGAAAAGCAAAGCATCGATGAAATGCAAGTGAATTATACCAAAACAGATAGCATCATCTTGTGGAACTCCAAAAACGGAGGCAAGCCACCGCAGACTTTGGTCAACAAGAGTATTCCGGCAGGAGTTGACTTCATGGTTAACTTCGCCAAGACCATGGCAAGTGAGGGTACAGGCGTGCAGGGTGCTCTGCAAGGCGTTCATCGCAACACTAGCGGTAAGCAATACCAACTGGAAAGGGAAAGTTCTTCTACCACAATACAAGATTTTGTGGAGAGCTTCAATAACTTCAAGGTGAGAATCGCCAAGAAGAAGCTGTATCTCATACAAGAGTTTTGTACCTCAGCGGATAGCGTGAAACTGACAGGGGACGATTTCGAGACACATTTCAATCCAGAGACCATGAGGGATATGGATTTAGATGTTTCCATCGACTTGGACGCTTATAGTCCACTTATCAGAAATGCTAATAACGATATGGCTTGGCAGATGATGGTTAGCGGTAAGATGGACCCATATACGATGCTGACCGTAGGACAATTCCCTGGTACTAGCAGAATGAAGAAGTACTTCAAGGAACAGCTAGAGAAGCTACAGGCGATGCAAGCGCAGCAGCAAGCGAATGGCGAAATGCCTACAGCAGGAGCTGGACAACAGCAAACAGGTACGCCAGCAACACACCTGAAAGATGCAAGCGATGGTGTAAATGACTTGGCAACTTTGCCATCATCGGGCACATAAAAGGAAAGTTCTTAGAATCATAATAAACTCTTAAGTTTTTAGTTAGTAGATTGTTTTTAGGTTTTAGTTTAAAGGTAAAAAGATAAGGAAGAGGAGACCGTGATGGCTTTCTCTTCCTTTTGTTTTGTGAGGGCTTAGGAGATACCATATTTCTTCTTGTAGGAACGTAGCTTTTCCATAGGGACGGAAACACGATACATGTAATAGTCTTGCCATTGCTTCAACTTCTTGGCTCTAACCTTGTTGTCGGCATTGCAGCCTATTGCTCCCCACTTGGAAGGTGTGTAGTAGAAGGATGCAGCCTTGATGTCTTCAACTTTCTTGAAGTAGCGTGTAGCCTTCCACTTGCCAAGCTGGACTAGGCGACGGTAGGCGAGCATACCCTTGCGGTTGGGGTCGTAGGTCATAATCGCCCAATCCTTGTGGGACTGGTCGTAGAGCATGTAGAAGCGAGGCGCACCACCTTCCTTGTACTTAGCAAGGGTGGCTTTCACTCCCTTCTGCCACATACGAGTGGAGCGGAAGAGTTCGATACGAGTGATTACTGGCTGGTAGATGGCTATCAGCATCTTGCGAAGATGATTTTGATAAACTTTTTTCATTTTTCTTTTTACTTTTAATTGTTAACTTATATGGACAGGCGATAGAATCGCCTGGAACGGTGGCTCAGGGAGAGGGCTAGCTGCCACCACCTATGCCTGACAGCTCGGCTACTACAGGTGGGCGGTTGCGGAGGCGTTCTCGCTCTATGTCGGACTTAGAACGGAATGGGATGATTTCTGGGGCTGGCATGTCCTTTTCTACGTAGAGGGCGATAGCTCTAGCCATCACACGGTCATCGTGCTTGCCTGCAATGGCACCGTAGCAGTCGTTCTGCTTGTAGTAGAGGAAGTAGGTGCATTCATCAATGGCTGCAAGTTCTCGCTCCATATAGCCACCGTCTCGGATGATGCGTGCCATGGTCTTCACTACTGCCACCTTGGTAGCCTTGTTAGTATTGAATCCCCATTTCATCTCTATGTTCTTCACCTTCTTCAACTTGGACTGTGACGCACTATACAGATTACTGTAGAGAGGGATGAGGATAGGGAAGAACAGCTCAGACTGGTTGCCCTCGGTATTGTTCATACGAGAGTAAGCGGTATTGTTCTCGATAACCAGGAAGGCATCATTAAAGAAATGAGCTATCTGGGCGCAACGCATAGCGAGTTGGTCGGCATCGCAGTGACCATGCCATTCGGCTACAATCTCGGGAACACCACCATAGATTTCATCGTAGCGGTCGAAGACTACTATATCTGAGAAGTCGGAGGTTTTATGTGAACCACCAATATCGCAGGCTACAATGTAACGATGCTTGACAATCTCGGAGTTATCGGGTCCAGCCCAAACTTTGAGAGGTCCACCGGAACGTTCTACAAAGCGGATGTTGTTCATGCAAGCAGGGTCGGCTGCATCGTAGGAATCTCCCTCGATGTCGCCCACCATGATAGGCTCGATACCCTTGCAGTCCTCTTCCATCTCCTTCAACTTGTAAGGGTCGAAAACAGTAGTACCGGAGAAGAGGAAGGCTTCCACGTCATCGGAAGGATATTCCTGGCGCATACCATCCAAGTCGCTGTACTTCTTGCACTCATTCACATACCAATGGATGCCTTCGAGGGTTGCACCCTTGATTTCCCAAAGCCACCAGAAGTAAGAGCCATGATATTGCTCATCCTCACGATTCTTGTAGAGCCAACGAACGAAATCAATCTTTTCTTGCTCAGACTTGAAAGGAAGGATATACTTCTCGATGTCGAACCATGGAACGAAGTAAGGGGTATAGATGGAAAGGCGATTGCCGTCCTTGTCGAAAGAGTTGGCACGCACCCATTCATCATGGAACTCATTTTCACGACCGTTAGGGGTTGACTCTCTCACGATGAAGGTGTAAGGTCTCGTAACATTGATAGGCGAGATTGCTGCATTGACAACCTTCTGTGGAGTCCACTCTGTAGTGTTAGGGAAAAAGGCTTCCTCGGTGATGTGAGCCATAGCTGCATCGGCAGAACGGCAGGACTCAGGGTTACGAGCCGAACCAGTCTGTATCTTGCAGGAGCGAGGGATGAGGTACTTGATATTGTTCTGAGTGCTTGATGTGCGGAGCTTGCGAGAATCATCCTTGAAAGTCTCTCCAATCTCATAGTAGAGCCATGTAGGGATGGCATTCGCCAATTTCTCGTACATATCGAACACCTGGGTAGCAGATGAAGACTGGTGACCGATGATGTTGCTATTCCAGTTGGTCTTCCAGAACATCTGAATCCAGAACATGTAAACCTCTGTATCAGTAGAACCACCCCATTGGCGACACTTCAAGAGGATAATCAAGATACTGTGCAGCTCACCATGAAGGCGTTGCCGTTCGAAATCCTTGGTGAGACCTATCTGTGCATGGTTGAGAAGGAAAGGTATATCATCGCCACCATCCTTGTTCTTGATTCGGGCATAGGCATAGGCGAAGAAATAGAAGTCGTGCTTGCAGCGGAGGCGGATGAGGTAACGGAAGACAGCATTGCGTGCCTTTTCTTGATCCAGGTCTGCCATGTACTTCTCGCAGAAGGCAGAGATAGAACCGCACTTGATGATGGCGCAGAACTTCTTTTCCTTCAACATTTCTACAGGTAGCCAAAGTTTCTTGCCCTTCAAGAAATCCTCAATGACACACTCAAAGCGAAGACCAGGGGCATTCTCTCCAGTAATGGGACGATAAGTAGCGAGGAGGCTTGTGAGCCTTCTCTTATCTTCCTCTAGAATCTCTTTGAGTTTCTTATCGGACAGTTGCTGCTGAGGTCGTACCTTTAATGTGGATTTTGCTACTGGCATCCGTTATATATAATAATGTTAAGTGTTGAATGTTAAATGTTGAGTTTTTGAGATTTGCGAATGAATCCTTCTGCCTTGGCATAGATGAATCCGATGGCAAAGAGGATGAGGTGATAGATGCCAGCTATGTGAGGGAGGAGGCATCCAATCACTAGGAGGATGAGCATCTGCCAGAAGGCTAAGCGTTTTCGCCTGTAGAGCCACGGAGCAGTGAAACCCAGGAAGAATGATATAATGACCGATGCGCCCAAGACCGGGAGGGACGGATAATAAAGGAAGGAGAGAGCCACGGATGCAAGCCACGAAGCCAGCACACGATGGATGCGAAACAGACGATGCACCATCAAGAGGCACCAGGCATTAACAGCCCAATGGATGAAGTTGGCATGACCGAACATGTAAACGAAATGGGAGTATTGAGGCGAGGATGGCGACACAGCAAGATTGGCGTGCAGCGGAATGATGAAAGCCATCAGGAGGACGATGAGGAGTGTTATATATAATGTACGCATGATGAATGAAAGTTTTATCGAGTGATGAATGATGTTTTCTTATTGCGGAAATAATTGCTGATTTTCATCTGTATGTAGCGAGGTGCCATCCCCATGTTGGGCGCAGGAAGGTCTAGGCATACATACACAAGATGCTTGGTGTTGTATTCCTTGTATTGTTCCATCTGACGGAGGCGCAAGAAATCCTGATAGAAGGCTTCGAAGAGCTTTTCCTTCATGGCTTGGTATTTGCCGAACTTAGGCTTTTCCCCCTTGATGCGCTTGCAAACATACCGATAGGCTGTGCTATCAGCGAGATAATAACAAGAGGCTGGCATCTTGGCGATGTAATCGCATATCTTAGCCATGGTGGTAGGATATTCTACCATCCTCTTGGCCTTACGAAAGAGCAGAAACATTTCCTGGTCTCTTTTAAGGTAAATTTCGGATATGGAATTTAGATGTTTCATGCCAACAAAATTAATTCATCAAGATGCAGAACTTATCACAAAGTAATGCGAAATTTTGCTTAATTTAGCACACAAATATTAAATACGAACGCTTATGGCAAAAGAAACGATTGATAATCAGAATGTTAAATCAAAGCGAGATTCTTTCAGAGAGCGTCTTGCTCAGCGTTATCCCGACCTGAATATGGACGATGATGAGGCTGTTTATAACCAAATTGCGACCGATTACGACCAGTACGACCAAAGCAAGAAAAGGATGGACGACTTCAACAATATGCTGAAAGAAAATCCTCATGCGCCTGGGCTGGTGACAGGTCTCATTACAAAGAAAAATGCCGATGGTGGCGACTTCAACCTTATCGACTACTTGATAGACGAGCTAGGACAAGACTACATCGAAGCCATCAATGGTGACGAGGAGGCTAGGAAACGCTTGAAGACTAGCGAGAAGGAAAAGCTTGCAGCCAGTGAGAAGCTAGCCAAGGGCAAGGAGACTCTTGCAGCCAACATGGAGCAAGAGGATAAGGAGCTGGATGCTGCCATGAAGGAAGCCAAGATTAAGCCCGAGGCTATCAAGGACTTGATAGAGTGGATGTATAAGCGCAGTGATGATGGCGAAGACCACGATGATGATGGATTCGTATGGCGTGCAGCTCGCTATGAGTTGAAGAAGGCTGACTTCTTGCGCCTCTTCCAAATCAAGGACTTCGACAAGGCTGTGGCTGATGCCGAGGAACGTGGCTACAAGCGTGGCAAGAACGAGAAAATCGACCAGCAGAAGCAGCTACATGATGGAAGACAGGGTGGCAAGCGGAACATCAACATCAATGGTGGCGGTGGTGCTCCTTCTCTTCCAAAGGAGAAGAGCCGAACCGAACAGGTGTATAGCCAGATGGTTGGAATGTAGCTCTTGTCAATTAAGAATTTATAGTTAATAATTAATAGTTTAAAAAATTGTAGATTATGAAACAGTTTAAGAAATGGTTTGGATTCATGATGGCGATTTTCGTCATGATTCTGAGTGGTGGCAGCTCTTATGCTATGGCGGAAACTCCTCCTAATATTCCAGAAGGTGCAGGTGGCGGTGGCCCTACAGGTCCAACGGATGGACCAGGCGTAGGTGGCACGGGTCCAAAGTGGCAGGGTGGAAGCCAAGAGCAACAGGAGAAGATGAACAACTGGGACTACTATGTGGCTCATGTGAACCCTACCGTGGTGGAAATGAAGCTGGAGAGTTGCCCAATCGACCAGATTCTTCGAGCCTCGAAGCGAATGACTCCTGTGGACAGTAACCGCATTGAGTACTATTCCATCGGTCAGCGACCAATCAAAACAAAACTTGCAGCGAAGTTAAGTAAAACTACAAACGGTGGCTCTGTAAAGCTAACGGTGGAAAATGCGACAGTGTTTGGTACTGGTGACATCATTATGATTAAAAGCTGTCTTGGCTATCAGGACAACGGTACTGACCGAAGCACGATGATTCCTTTGCAGCTGCGTGTAACAGAGGTAGATAACGATGGAAACCCTACATGCTATGCGCTGAATGGAATGAAAAACGCCAGTCGTGGTAACCGGGACATTCCTGAAGATATTGAGGCTGGTACTGTAGTAATGCGACTGGGACGAGCTGCTGGTGAAAAAGAGGTAGAGACTGGTAGCTACTACTCTATGCCAGACAAGAGCTTCCAGTATTGCCAGCGATTCATCATGCAGGTGGAGGAGTCTCTTATCGACCGTATGAGCAAGACCCAGGTGCAGTGGGACTTCACACGTCAGGAGAAGATGGCTATGGACGATATGCGCCAAGGTCAGGAGCTGAGCGGACTGTTTGGCTATCGTTCTATGTCGAATGGTGGCAAGGATGTAGGTCTTGTCTATACCATGGGTGGCATCTTCTGGGAAGCTGGTAAGGATTTGCAGATTGGACACTGGGAGCCAAAGATGTTTAGACAAGCCGATGGCACTCTAGTTCCTGTAACACACGATGTAACCGTTCCTGATGGTTCTAGCGGTACAAAGGTTGAGAAGAAGCAGGTATATGAATATGTGATTAGTGAGAAGGAGTTGACCCAGTTTATTGCATCCATGTTGAAGGGTGCAGGTAACTCTAGCCGTACCAAGTTGCTCTTCGTGGACAACTTGATTTATCAGGCATTTGCCAACCTCCGCTCTAACAAGCGCATCATTACACAGACTGAAAAGGACTACCAGGGATGGAAACTCGACTTTGAGAAGTTCGAGAGCATGGGAACTAAAATTCTCATTTATCGCCACGATGCCTTCAATAGTTGGGGCATGGATGGTAGAGCCTTCTGTTTGGATGCTCGTTATCTCGACAAGTATGTATTTGGTACTTGGTCACGAAATGAGTTTAATGCCAAGGACTTGCTGATTCGCAATACCGCAGGTGTGGTAATGGAGGAGTATAGCTGTTGGGTTCTGACATTCCCAGATGCCCATGCTCGTGTATCTCGTCCTACCTTCACAGAGGACGGTGTGACCGATGAGCAGATTTTGGAGGCAGCTTAAACATCGCAAAGGGAACTGATAGTTTTCTAACATATATCAAAACTCGGGGATAGTTGAGGCTCTGGATGGGAACAATAGCCCTCGGACTAGGCTTCGCTATCCCTTCACCCATAAACACAAAAGATATGTATAGATTTGTAGCAAACAGTATGCTCATCTTTGTGGTGACTCTGCCTAGCGGACTTGTGAAGAGCGTGGAGTTTGAGAGGTGCAGTAACAATGCTTATTCTTACCTCACGGACAACAAACAGGTGGCTGACTGCATCAGAAAGCATCCGTTAACGAAGGCTGGACGCATCAAGGATGAGAGCGAACCTGAACCAGAGCCAAAGAAAGCTCTTGATGAGGTAATAGGGAAGGCGATGGACTTGATGGACGATAACGCCCTTCGCTTCGAGAATATCACCAAGGCTAAGAACTATCTCCAGAAGACCTACAAGGTGGATGTAAGGAAACTGAAATCACCTGAGCAGGTGAAGGAGAAGGCTAAGGAGCTTGGGGTTGAAATAGTTTTTTAGTTAATAGTTTATAGTTAATAGTGCCTATGGAAGCATTGATGAATGACCTTGTAAAGGAAATGCGGCTTGCGTTGGACGAGGTGAAGCATGACGAACTGAACGATGTCTTTGCCGATGATTCGGACGAGGAAATGAAACAAGCTATCGAGACTGCCGCACAGCAGCTTTTGCTGCAAGCACCACCGCAGATGCTACAGCCCAAGAGGGTAGTGGCATCGCTAAATGAAAGCGGTAAACAAGATTATGATGCCATTCAGACACAATACACTGATGGGCATGGTAGCCTTGTGATACCTGATGATTGGCTGAGGCTGGTGGAGCTGAGGCTGAAAAGTTGGTCTTCCTCGTTGGTGGCTTTGATGGACCCAGGAAGCAAGGAGGCTCAGATGCAAGCCTCTCGATGGACTAGGGGGACACCGCAGAAGCCGAAGGGCATGATAACCGTTTCGCCTACTACAGGAAAGCGAGTACTGATGTACTGGACTGCCGGAAGGTATTCTGCTAACCATGATATGCCTACAAACAAGGTGTATGACCATGAAGTGGAGCTATTTACATACCTTCCTTATCAAAACGTGGAGGATGTGCTTGAAAAGGATGGGAAAACGGTGACAGACCAGAAAATCATCCTAGCCCTGACTGACGAGTGTAAGAAGTATCTCATCTATCGTGCCATCTCTATCTTCTTGATAAGTAAGAAGGAGAGTGAACTGGGCGAGAAGTATAACCAATTATCACAAATTTAACAAGATATGGCTAATGATATAGACAAAACAAGTCCTCACTACAAGGGGGAGTTTGGCAGTATCTACGAGGTGAACCAAAAGTTTCCTTCGGGAGGCGTGGAAGGTGACTATGTGGCTATTGATGGTTGGGCGCATTACTGGAATGCGGACAGAGGAACTTGGTGCGTGAACGCTCAGAGGGATAGCTACTGGGATGAGCTTATCACCAATATCATCGAACATTTCAAGACCATCAAGGGTGCTACCTATATGGGGGTGGCTACTACTGACACCGTGCCTGATACTACGGCTGCAAAGATGTTTTATTTTGCACTGCAAGGTGGAAAATATGCTAACTTCGGAAATCAAGATGTAGCCCAGGGCATCAATGTGCTGCTGACCGAGGACGGTAAATCTTGGACTGTGCAGAGTCTTATTTCCGTTGCACAGGAATTGGGTGCTAGCACAACTATGCTTGTGAGCCAGAAGGCGATTACGGATGCCATCAATCGCAAGGCTAACACGACCGATGTGGATGAGGCTTTAGCAAAGAAAGCTGATAAGGAAACGATGAACACGGAACTTGCCAAGAAGTTTGATAAAGTTTCTGTTGTTCAGGAAACAGGGACGGCTACAGATAAGGTTATGAGCCAGAAGGTTGTTACGGATAATCTTACAGAGCTGCAAAATACGGTTTTTCCGCTAGAGGTGTCTTTATCCCTTGACAAGCCTTTGCTAGAATATACTGGTAGTGGGCAGAGCATCAAAGCTACTTACTCTATCAAGCGCAAAGGTTCGCCAGTCACGCCTACAGCATTGGCTCTGTCTGTTGATGGTTCTCTTGTTAGTATTGATGTAAAGCAAGCAGATACAGTTACTATTAAGGTGAATAAGGAGGGAGAAACGCAAATCATCCTCACCGCAAAGCATGGCGACCTCGTTAAGTCAGCATCGAGTAAAGTGACAATGGTGTTGCCTATCTACTACGGCTTCGGTACAACGGAAACGGACATAGCTATTGCAGCCAATAAGCTTTCGCCTCGTTTGTCTGCAAGTGGAACTTACGCAAAGACTTCGGCTAAGGACGATGTTAACTTCATTATCCTTGCGCCTAAGACTCTTCCGAAACTTACCAACTTCACGATGGGTGGTGCTCCTTTCGTAATGGAGACTTCTTCCGTCACTATCAACGGCAAGGACTACTACATGTATAAGAGTGGTGCTATTTACATGAATGGTGCAACTTTGAACGTTCAAGCAAACTAAAAAATATAAGTAAATATGGCTGAAAAATTAAAAATAGCAAAAGGAAACATTGGCAATGCACTACACAGCACTGCCAAAGACCATGTAACTACGTTTGTTGATGAGGTGTTTGACGAGGATAGTCAAAAATATCAATCGGAGATTAACGATGAGCTTTCTAAAAATAAAGTTGATACTTCTCAGCTATCAAACCAAGATTCATTTACCATATTAGA
>ERZ1034920.302-NODE-302-length-40883-cov-6.841849_pt1 | contig 40883 bp, 35 predicted proteins | sample MGYA00520688_ERZ1034920 | MGnify/ENA primary metagenome ERZ1034920 (study PRJEB33766, sample SAMN09781785) | gut metagenome | biome: gut microbiome | host: Homo sapiens | place: Madagascar | study: EMG produced TPA metagenomics assembly of the PRJNA485056 data set... | reverse complement strand
ATGATTACTCTCTTTTTTATTTTCTTATTCAACTGACAAAATCTTTACTCTATATATGAGTTTGTATTTGTTACAATAAATTCCCACCTTTTTTAGATGTTAAATACGAGTATAATATGTTATAGTATAAAAAGCTATTGTTTACAACGAAAACAGGAGAAAGATATATATGAAGAGTTTATTAATCCTTGGAGCCGGCGGCTTTGGTCATATGATCAAGGAGACTGCACAGGCACTGGGATACGAAGAGATAGTATTTCTGGATGATATGGTAAAGGAAGACGATGTGATCGGTATGTGCTGTGATTATGTGATTAAGCACGAGGAATATCCGGTTGCGGTTGCTGCATTTGGCAATAATAAGACGCGTCTGTTCTGGACGGATAAATTGCTGGAAGAGGGATATGAAGTTCCTGCGATTGTGCATCCGTCAGCAGTGGTAAGTCCGAGTGTGACTCTGGAGCCAGGCTGCTTTATCATGCAGAAATCGGTGGTTAATACGAATACAAAGATCGAACGCGCGGCGCTGGTGAACAGCGGCGCGGTTGTGGATCATAATTCCGTTGTATGTGCGGGCGCGCATGTCGGACTTGGCAGTGTGGTCAAAGCAAATTGTACGATTGAATCCGGACGCAAAGTAGAAGCAGGAGAGGTCATCTTCTCTACAAGAAGAAAGATCGAAGGTGTGGACAGCCGGAGTCTGGAAGATGCAGTGTATGCATTTGGCTTTGGACCGCTGTGCAGCTATGTGAAGCCATTTGGAGAGGGGCATATCAATGAGACATATGCGGTGTATATGCCGGATCAGAATGGCAACGATGTGCCGTTATACGTGCTTCAGCGTATTAATGTAAATGTATTTAAGAATCCGGATCAGGTTATGGACAATATCTTTGGCGTAACCGAATATCTGCGTAATATCATCCGCCAGGAAGGTGGGGATCTGGATCGTGAGGCATTGTCTTATATTAAGACCAAATCCGGCGAGACCTACTTTGAGGATGATAACGGACAGCCGTGGCGATGCCTGCATTATGTGGCGAATTCCATTTGCCATCAGCAGGTGGAGAGACCGGAGCAGTTCTATCAGTCAGCATTGAGTTTCGGACATTTTCTGAAGCAGTTGGGTGATTATCCGGCAGAGAGTCTGTATGAGACCATTCCACAGTTCCACGATACGGTAAAACGTCTCAGAGATTTTAAGGATGCACAGCGCAAAGATGTGAAGAACAGAGCGCGCAAGTGTAAGCCGGAGATTGAATTCGTGCTTTCCCGTGAAGACGACTGCGACGTACTGATGAAGCAGCTGGAGGAAGGAAAGCTTCCGCTTCGTGTAACGCATAACGATACCAAGCTGAATAATATTCTGTTTGATGCAGATACAGATGAAGGATTATGCATTATTGATCTGGATACGATCATGCCGGGACTTGCAGCTAATGATTTTGGTGATTCCATTCGATTCGGTGCGTCTACGGCGGAAGAGGATGAGCCGGATCTGGATAAAGTACATTTTGATATCAATCTTTACGATATTTATACCAAGGGATATCTGGAGATGGCGAAGGATGTACTGACACCGGCTGAGATCGCAAGTCTTCCGTGGGGAGCGAGACTTATGACGCTGGAATGCGGTATGCGCTTCCTTGCAGATTATCTGCAGGGAGATGTATATTTTAAGACAGCTTATCCGGAGCACAATCTGGTGCGTGCGAGAACGCAGTTCCGACTGGTGAAAGAGATGGAAGAACAGTTTGATCAGATGAACGAGATATTGAAAAAATATATTTAATACAGGAAGGCTCTCAGTGTTCAGATTGCACGGAGAGCCTTCTTTATACCTTCTTTATAATAGATAATATATTTAGTGTGCTACAGCTGTTACGTTCTCAGCAGCGTTCTCTTTGTGTTTATCATGCATTGCAAACATTCCTGCAAGCAGAGTTCCGGAGATGGAGTGCCATGTGCAGGATACAGCACAGATGATTGCGGATTCCGGTGTGGATGCAAACTGTGCGGTTGTTGTTGCAAGGTTTGTTGCCAGACCTGCATTCTGCATACCAACTTCGATGGAGATGGTTCTCTTCTTTGATGTGTTCATTCCAACCAGTTTTCCGGCTCCGTATCCCAGCAGATATCCGAGTCCGTTGTGAAGCAGTACAGCAACAAAGATTACAACGCCTGACTGGAAGAATTTGGCGCCCTGTGAGGATACAACGCCGCCTACTACACATGCAAGACCAAGCACTGCGATTCCAGGCATTACCTGTTGAAGTTCGCGGAATGTCTGTTTCTTTCCGAGAAGATAATTTAATAAGAATCCAACACCTACAGGAAGGATTACCGTTTCGATGATAGATACGAACATTGGAAGCCCTTTGATCGTAATCTGTGTACCACTTGCCAGGAAAGATACCAGCAGTGGAGTCATGACTGGTGAAAGCAATGTGGATACGGTTGTCATTCCTACGGAGAATGCTACATCACCGCCGCACAGATATGACATGATATTTGAAGATACACCGCCAGGACAGCATCCTACAAGAATCAGTCCAAGTGCGATTCCGTCTGGCAGATTTAATGCTTTTGAAATTGCAAATGCCAGGAATGGCATGATCAGGTACTGGGCAATCGCGCCGACGCAGATGTCAAATGGACGCTGTGCCAGAATCTTAAAGTCTTCTGTTGTAAGAGTAAGTCCCATGCTGAACATGATGATTCCGATGATAATAGACTGACAGGTGAATTTATTTGCCACCATATCCGTGAATAATGCCAGATTCACCCATCCCATCATAGATGGAAGGAAAAATGTAACTACTGCGATCGCGATTACGACGACCGAGGTGTAGTCTGATAAAAATTTGCTTGCTTTCTGTAATGCTTTCATTACGTGTTTCCTCCTTTTGATAATTACTGCTCACCGGATTCGATATGAAAGAAATAAAAAAGGTCCCTTCTCAGAACAATCTGAAAAGGGACGAAATCTATCCGCGTTACCACCCTGATTCTGCAGAAATACTCCTGCAGCACTTTCTTACGTACGAATATACGCGTTCCCTGTAACGTGGGATGACGGCGAGGTCTACTGATATTACTTTCAACCCGCTTCTTAGAGAGGATATCCTTATTCTGCCATTACCTGCTTCCACCAGCCGCAGGCTCTCTGTGAATGAGCGATAAACAAGGCGTTGTTCTCATCAATGAATTTCGGTGAACGATATTCTTTTTTACAAAAAGTTATTATAGACCTGCTATTTCAAATGTCAAGCATTTTTTGTGGAATTTTAAATCCATGAAAATAAATCGGAAATGAAGTGGAAATGAATTTGAATGGCAAAAATGGGAAAAACTAACAAGATGAAAAACAGCAATTGTTAGACAATTTACCAAAATCTGGACAAAATATTAAATGTGTCAGAATGCTTGGAAATAATTCTTGTTTATAGGAGAAGTATGTATTATAATTAAATGTGAATTGTTTCTTAAATAGTACAATTGAAAAATGAAGGGAAGTGAAATTATGGAGTTACAGATTCAAGACTTAGTTTCGTCAATCCGCAAGGACGGCATTGATGCGGCGAATGCGGAAGCAGAAGCAATTATTTCAGAAGCTAAGAAAAAGGCTGAAACGATTATTGCGGATGCGAAGGCTGAGGCTAAGAATATTCAGGAGACTTCAGAAAAAGAGATCGGCATTCTGAAAGAGAGTGCAGCGCTTAGTGCTGAACAGGCAAAACGCGACGCTATGCTTGCTTTTAAGAATGAGGTTCAGACTGAATTTGAAAAGATCCTTTCTGCAAAGATTAAGAATAACCTTTCAGATGCTGCGCTTGGCAAGCTGATCCAGGCGGTTGTGGCAGATGAAGATGTACAGAATTATTCCGTTGAAGTTGCTGAGGTGAGTGATTCGCTCAAAGCAGAACTTGCAGAAGAAATTAAGAATGGTCTTGAGATCAAACCGACCAGGAGTGTGCGTGCGGGATTCCGTCTGGCAGCCAGAGATGGTTCGGGTTATTTCGACTGTTCTGACGAAGAGATCATGCAGATGCTGATGCCATATTTCAGAAATCTTGATTTCTAGCAGGAGGTGCTTATGGCTTCATATTATTATTTGATATCCAGCCTGCCGGACCTGAGAACAGATGGTGACATGCCGATGACTTACGATGAGTTTCTTGACATGTGCCAGTCAAATGTAAGTGAATCAAAGTATGAATTGTTGAAGAATCTTACCCTTTCGTCTGAAGATGGACCGCTGTTAAAAGAGTGGTCAGCTTTTTATAAGAATCTTATGGGTGAGCTTAATTATCAGAGAAGCGTGAGTCTGGGAAGACCATATCTGACATCCTATGATAAGGATTCGGTGATCGCACAGGTTGCTGGAGCTGCAATGGCTGCGAAGAATCCGCTGGAGGCAGAGAAGATCCTGCTGGAGTGCGAATTTGATAATCTTGATTCATTGGTAGGCCTGCATACTTTCGATGACAGATATTTATTCGGGTATGCGATTAAACTAAAATTGCTTGAGCGTCAGAGCTGTTTTGTTCAGTCAAAGGGACAGAAGGAATTTAAACGTCTTTTTGATCAGGTGCAGCAGCGCGTCTATAGCTTATAACAGGAGAGAATTTGATGGAAACAGTAACAGGATATGTAACTGGTATTAATGGAAACCTGGCGAATGTCAGCTTTAATGGTTCAGTTCATAAGAATGAAGTGGGTTATATCCTTGTTGATGGAAAACGTCTGAAAGGAGAGGTTATCCGTATTAACAACGGTGTTGCCAGCATGCAGATCTACGAGATGTCCAACGGTATCAAGGTTGGAGATCCGGTAGAATTCACCGGTGAACTGATGAGCGTAGAACTCGGACCAGGTCTGTTGACCCAGGTATTTGACGGACTTCAGAATCCATTGCCGGATCTTGCAGAGCAGTGTGGTTTCTTCCTTGAGAGAGGTGTATATCTTGATCCGATTCCGGACAGAGAATGGGAATTTACACCATCTGTTAAGGCAGGAGATGCTGTAGAAGCGGGAGATTCGATCGGCAGTGTTCCTGAAGGATTATTTACACATGAGATTATGGTTCCATTCACGCTGAAAGGCAGTGACTGGAAAGTTAAATCAATCAAAGAAAAAGGCTCTTATCATGTAAGAGCGACAATTTGTGTCATTGAAAATGGCAATGGAGAAGAAAAAGAACTCAGCATGGTTATTACCCAGCCGATCAAAAAGGCTGTTAAGTGCTACGAAGAGAGACTTCGCCCGGACGAGCCTCTGGTAACACAGATCCGTTGTATCGATTCGTTCCTTCCGGTAGCAAAGGGCGGAACATTCTGTGTACCTGGACCTTTCGGAGCAGGTAAGACCGTACTTCAGCATATGGAAGCTAAGAATGGTGAGGCAGATATCGTTATCGTGGCAGCTTGTGGAGAGCGTGCCGGTGAGGTCGTAGAGATCTTAAAAGAGTTCCCGGAACTGGAAGACCCTAAGACCGGAAGATCCCTGATGGAGAGAACCATCATTATCTGTAACACATCTTCCATGCCGGTAGCTGCCAGAGAGGCTTCCTGCTACACAGCTGTAACGCTGGCTGAGTATTACAGACAGATGGGATTGGATGTACTTCTTCTTGCAGACTCTACCAGCCGTTGGGCACAGGCCATGCGTGAGATGTCAGGACGTCTGGAAGAGATTCCTGGTGAAGAGGCATTCCCGGCATATCTGGAGTCTACGATCGCATCGTTTTATGAGCGTGCCGGTAAGGTAAGGCTTAAGGATGGCAAGATTGCATCCGTTACGATCGGTGGTACCGTATCACCTGCCGGTGGTAACTTTGAAGAGCCTGTAACACAGGCAACACTGAAGGTAGTCGGTGCATTCCACGGACTTTCCAGAGAGCGTTCCGATGCACGTAAGTACCCTGCGATCCATCCGATGGATTCATGGTCCAAATACGATGGAGTTGTAGATATGGCTCGTGTGGAGGAAGCACGTTCTATTCTGCACAGAGGAAATGAGATCAACCAGATGATGAAGGTTGTTGGTGAGGAAGGAACTTCCGCAGAAGATTACATCATTTATCAGAAGGGTGAGCTTCTTGATTCCGTATATCTGCAGCAGAACTCATTCGATCCGATTGATGCGGCATGCTCTCCGGACAGACAGCGGGAAGAATTTGGCGTCCTTTACGATGCATTGATGGCATTCTATGATCTGGATGACAAAAACGAGATCCGAGGTTTCTTCAATCAGTTGAGACAGGAGTTCCTTGACTGGCATGGTACAGAATTCGAATCACCGGAATTCTACGCACAGGAAAAGAAAATCTCAGAATTCTACAAATCAAAAGCTGTTGAGTAGGAGGATGTTAGCGTGCAGAAAGTATATACAAAAATTGAATCAATCGTCGGTAACGTTGTTACTGTCAGAGCGAAGGATGTACGCCTTGGCGACCTGGCTCTGGTAGGCGACAGTTATGCGAACGTAATTAAACTTGATAAAGATGTGGTATCTCTGCAGGTATTTGCAGGTGCGCAGGGCGTAGGAACCAGCGATCCGGTACGCTTCCTTGGACGACCGATGATGGTATCTTTCTCAGATCACCTGCTCGGACGTGTATTTGACGGAGCCGGTGTACCGAGAGACCACGGCCCGGCACTTACCGAGAACATGATTCCGATCGGCGGACCGTCATTTAACCCGGCGAAGCGTATTCTTCCTAAGAATATGATCCGTACCGGTATTCCGATGATCGATGTGTTCAATACACTGGTAGAGAGCCAGAAGCTTCCGATCTTCTCCATTTCCGGAGAACCTTACAATGCACTGCTTTCACGTATTGCGTTGCAGGCGGAAGTAGACGTGATCGTACTTGGAGGTATGGGACTGAAATATGACGATTACCTTGCATTCCGTGACACACTGGAAAAAGGCGGTGCGATGAGTCATACGGTTATGTTTATCCATACCGCGTCTGACCCGACCGTAGAGTGTACGCTGGTGCCGGATATGGCACTTGCTGTTGCAGAGCAGTTTGCGCTTAACGGTAAGAAAGTACTGGTACTTCTTACCGATATGACGAACTACGCAGATGCACAGAAGGAAATGGCGATCACTATGGAACAGGTACCTTCGAACCGAGGTTATCCTGGAGACCTGTACAGCTGTCTTGCATCCCGTTATGAGAAGGCCGTTGATATCGAGGGAGCCGGATCTATCACGATTCTTGGTGTTACGACGATGCCTGGTGATGATGTTACTCACCCGGTACCTGATAATACAGGTTATATTACAGAAGGTCAGTATTATCTGAAGAATGGACACATTGAACCGTTTGGATCTCTGTCACGTCTGAAACAGAATGTAAATGGTAAGACGAGAGATGACCACCGTGCACTGATGGATGGTATGATTCGTCTGTATTCTCAGTACAAGGAAGCACTTGAGAAGAAATCCATGGGATTCCTGATGAGTGAATGGGATGAGAAGCTTCTGAAGTACGGCGAGTTATTTGAGACGAAATTAATGGATCTTAGTGTGAACATTCCACTTGAAGATGCACTTGATCTTGGCTGGGAGATCCTTGCAGAGTGCTTTGAGCCAAATGAGACAGGCTTGAAGACAAGTCTTCTGCAGGAGAGATGGCCGGATAAGGATGCATTAAAATAAAAGGAGCAGCTAATGGCTATCAAACTTACTAAAAATGAGCAGAAGGTGCAGAAAGACCGCCTGAAACAGTATCAGCGTTATCTTCCGACACTGCAGCTTAAGAAACAGCAGCTGCAGTCAGTGATCATGAAGACCAAGGCTGAACTGGATGAGAAGGAAGTCGAACGTGCTCAGATGATCGGAGATCTGGATGACTGGGTAGCAGTGTTCGCGGAGAATGAAATCTTCGATGAGGACATGAAGCTTGATTATCTGGTGCAGCCGGATACCGTTATCTGTAAGAATGAGAATATCGCCGGTGTGACAGTTCCCGCATTTCAGGAGCTGACATTCAAAGATATCAGCTATGACGTTGACGACTATCCTTTGTGGGTTGATACTGCGATTATAAAGCTTCGCGAGATTGCCCGTCTGGATGCTCTGGTATCGACGCTCCGCAAGCAGGAGGAACTCCTTGAGAAGGAACTTCGTTCTACCTCACAGCGAGTGAATCTGTTTGAGAAGGTCAAGATTCCGGAAGCCAAGGAGAATATCCGCGTGATCGGTGTATTCCTCGGAGATCAGCAGACAGCGGCAGTTGTACGCGGAAAGATTTCAAAGAAAAAATTAACGGAGGCGGCACAATGATAGAAAAGATGCAAATGGTCTATGTCGTGTCATCCGTCTCCAGAAAAGACGAGATGCTCGAAGGACTTCGTAATCTCGGACTTCTGCATCTGGCAGAAAAGAAGAGTCCGGCACGTGCGGCGACGGAAAGGTTCACAACACTTTCCAAGACGGCGACGGAGCTGCTGGATTATGCACCTGATAAGAAATCAAAGAACAAAAACAGTGCACCGGTTCTTTCCGACAAAGAATTTGAGGAAATGTATCAGGGCGTACTGAATGCGCTGGATAAGAAGTCTACGCTGGTTCAGGATATCAGTGCAGCCAATGCAGAGATCGAACGAATCAAAGCCTGGGGGGAGTTCTCTCCGGCTGAATTAAAACAATTAAAAGAAGCAGGGTATGATCTTCATTTTTACCGTTTAGGCAAGCATGAGTATGAGATGGCAGTGCAGGATGAGAATGTACAGATGATCCGGCTGGCATCGATTGATAAGATGGATACCGTTGCTGTAATAGGAAGCCTGCCGGCGACAATACCTGCGGCAGAGTTCGGAATTCCGGAAAAAGGAATGGATGAACTGGAAAAAGAGATTGAATACAGTCAGAAGCAGATTGCTGAGTGTGAGGAAGTCTTTAAGAAAGCAGCAGTGTATGAGTCAAGCTTTCAGGTTCAGATGTTGAAAGCTCAGAATGCGGAGAATTATTCATCCGCAAGTGAGACCGCGGAAAGTGATGAGGATTTCGTATGGATCTCCGGATATCTTCCGGAAGAGGATCTTCCGAAATTCAAAGCAGCTGCGAAGGAAAATGGCTGGGCATGGGCGCAGGAAGATGTGGCTGAGGATGATATGCAGATTCCTACAAAAGTGAAATACGGTAAAGTATCCAGACTGATCAAACCGGTATTTGATATACTTGGTATTCTTCCAGGATACAGAGAACCGGATATTTCCCTTTGGTTCTTCCTGTTCTTTACACTGTTCTTTGCAATGATTATTGGAGATGCAGGTTATGGATGCCTGATTCTTATCGGAACCATTGCATATGCAGCGAAATCAAAGAAATTTAATAATGCAGTTTATTTGCTATTTGTATTATCGATTGTGACGATCATATGGGGTGCGATAACCGGAACCTGGTTTGGTCTGGAATCGGCAATGAATGTTCCGTTCCTGAGGGCACTGGTAATACCTGATTTTGCAAACTATCCGGGATACTTTGGCGTGACTGCCCTTACGCAGCAGAACACGATCATGAAGTTCTCGTTCTCCATCGGAGCAATTCAGATGGCACTGGGAAGTTTGATCTCGATCAAGAAGAAGCTTTCCAATAAAGATTTGAGCTGGGTGGCAGATCTTGGATGGCTTGTAGCGATTGTTGCAATGTATCTGTTGGCACTTTATCTGGTAATCGGCGAGAAGCTGGCGATCAAACCGATCTTTGTACTGATCGGCGTAGCATTTGCACTGGTAGTCCTCTTTGGCGGCATGGCACCGGATCGTACATTTGCACAGGGACTCAAAGCAGGACTCGCAGATGCATTTACCGTATTCTTAAATACGATCAGCTGTTTTGGTAACGTTATGAGTTACATCCGTCTGTTCGCGGTAGGTATGGCAGGACTTGCCATTTCTCAGAGCTTCAACGGAATTGCAGCCGGATTCCACGGACCACTTATCATCATTGGTATTGTGGTTGTATTGATCGGACATGCACTGAACATTGTCATGTGTTTCCTGTCAGTCGTAGTACACGGTGTCAGACTGAACGTGCTGGAGTTCTCAGGCCAGGCAGGTCTGGAATGGACAGGAATCGCATACGAACCATTTAAAGTAAACGATAAGATTGAAAAATAGTATTTATAAAGGAGAAAGATTATGAATTTAGCATTTATTGGAATGGCAGCTGCACTTGGTTTATCCGCTTCAGGATCAGCATTTGGTGCAGGATTTGCAGGACAGGCAGCAGTAGGAGCATGGAAAAAGTGTTATGCAAGCGGTAAACCGGCACCGTTCATTATGATCGCATTTGCCGGAGCACCTCTGACACAGACAATCTACGGATTCCTTCTTATGAACTTTATCAAGAGTGCAGTAGATGGCGGAGCAGACGCAGGACTTGCACTTGGAGTTGGACTTTTCTGCGGACTTGCGATCGGACTTTCCGCATTATTCCAGGGCAAGTGTGCAGCCGGAGCAGCTGATGCGTTGGGTGCAACCGGAAAAGGTACAGCGAACTACTTTATCGTAATCGGTATCGTAGAGACTGTAGCCCTCTTTACATTGGTATTCGGCTTACTGCTGTTAGGCTAAGAAGAATAAAAATAAAAATGGTGTCGGGATTTATTCCCGGCACCATTTTTTTGTAGCGCGATGAGTCGAGCAGGCTTTTTTTTGAAAGCATTTGAAGAGGTGGAAATTCTCTGATATTTCCTTTATAATTAAGTCAGCTTTTTTAGGAGGGAACTGCATGGGTAAGAGAGTTTTTATCAGTTATTCACATCAGGACAGCGTGTGTGCAAAGGGAATCGCACGGTTTCTTACCAGACAGGGATATGATGTCTGGATAGATGTGGATAAATTAGTGGTTGGTCAGAGCTGGGCCAATAATATCAATGAAGCACTGCAGACAGCAGACATGATGATCGCACTGATTTCCAAGAATTCGGTGCGGAGGATGGAAGTACTGCGTGAAATATCGGAAGCACTGGACAGAAATGAAAAAGATGAGAACTTTTATGTGTTGTTTGTAGTCATTGGCAATGTGCATCCATCGTGGTTTCCGGATACCGGTGACGGCAAGGTGAAGAAGATTATCGAGTGTCTGCAAGTTATCCAGTTTATCCAGCTTGATGCAAAAGGGACGATCAGTATTGCAAAAATGCAGGAGCTGATACGTGCATTGAATGGTAAGATGACGTATACAGAAGGGATTGATTTCCGTAAAAGTAATGAATATATTTACGAGGCCGGGGTGCCGGAGAAGGTATATGATAATGTTGCTGAGAATTGCTTTTACCGGGTACATGCAAGTGACCTTGCTCCTTCGACAGCATTTCCTTTTGCATTGGATAACCAGTGGCTGCCAGATGAGATCATTGCGGATGATTCAGACATGAAGGGGCAGTTTATGCGTTATGGGTTTGAAGCAGAATGTGTCCAGCAGTTTTTGGAGACATATCAGATGAAGAACCTGTATCTTGCGTTGATGCATACAAGACAGATCATCTTAAACAGGGCATCGATCCTTAACAGCAAAAGTCTGCAGAAATTATATTTTGCACACGAATACAAGGAACAGGAGCAGAATGCATTTGCACATTTGCTGAAGAATGGAAGCATTATTGTATTTTTGTATGGGGACCATGAACTGACGCCGTATGTGGATGAACTGCCGGAGTACTCTACGATGCGCCATGCAGTCGATGAATGGAACCGGCTGTGTACAGAGATCGCCATGTACTGTATCCGGGAAAACTGGGAGACGCCGGTAGACAAACACAGTCAGGAACTCGTGAAGCAGTGTACAACACTGGCATTTAACAAAGAGACGAATGATATGCTGGCAGAATGTTTTGATTTTGATGTCGTTCAGAAAAAAGAATTTTTATCAACACTGAAGGAGATCGAAATGTCTGTGTTTTTGCAGACACATATCATCGGGACGGGACGCAGGTCGGATGTGAAAGGATACAGCCGGTCAGCATTTTACCGTAATTTTGTGGTGGTTGATAAGTCAGAAGATCATCCGGATCCGGTACTGAATTGCATATTTGATGAAAATAAGCCGTTTCACAGGGAATTGAAAAAAATGATAGATGTATATTATAATTCTATTTTCACGAACTTTTTTAATTGTGCAGCCTTGATCCCCAGTGATATACGACCGGAGGATACATTTATCCATCAGCTGTATCTGACACATGGACTGAAAGAAGTGAGTCCGGATGAACTGGAATATGCCTTTTCAGAATTTTTCGGCAATGAGGCGATACTCGATAAGATCGGGGAGATCGGTGATGATTTCTATCTTGAGAACTGGTCACTGGACCGGATTATTTCATATCGGGAAGGAATGCACTGGAGAGAGTATATCGAACTGGTCGAGTATATTACAAACCGGTCTACGTACTGGGAAGTGGATTTCAGTGATATTGAGAATCTGATCGAACGGTTTGTAGAAAGCATAAAGGAATGCCCGGCAAAAGAGGGAACAGTCAGCAAAAGGACACCGTTTGTTCCGGCATATACATTCCGCATATGTATTGGAAGTAAGGTGCTGGATATTGTCTGCAACCACAATGTGCGTAAGTTAAAGACGTACAAGGGAGTCCTGTCTGCCAAGACACAGAACAGTCTGTCAATACAGTTTCTGATCGGTGATTCAACTTCGGAAAGGAACCGGGTATCAGAATCGATCTTTTTGCCTGTTAAGATTTTTGATGGAAAGACTAACTATATAGGTGGCAATTCCTATCTGGAAGAATTGAGTTCTTTTTTGACAGAGCAATGTGAATTTATGTGGATATATTAAAGAGAAGGAAGTAAGAGATAATGGATCATATGGAGTATGGACTGGAATTTTGTGAGAAGACACTGATCCCGATCATCAAAAATGTGGTGGATAAGTATGTAGGTACATCGTATTCAATCGAAAAAAAGGGACAGGGTAATTTTGTTACAACGGTTGATAAGAAGATAGAACAGGAATTGATCGATCGGTTTCAGCAGCTGGTGCCAGGTTCCGGGGTGATCGCAGAGGAAACGGAAGCACAATTGGAGCAGAAGTTTAACTGGATTATTGATCCGATTGACGGAACGACTAATTTTATCAATGGCCTGCAGTATGCAGTGTCTGTAGCTCTCGTATATGAACGGCCGGATCATATTCTCTTAGGGGTGGTATATAACCCCAAAGATGATATCTGGTATTATGCATGTAAAGGAAAGGGAAGCTATATCCTGGAAAAAGGAGTGGTAACACAGCTGCAAGTCAGGAAATTTCCGCCGGATGAAGGGATTGTGGTGTTTGGAATGCCATATGACAGGAGGAAGACGGGGAAGATATTAGATATTGTACAGAAGTATTATGCAATCGCATCGGATATGAAGCGGATCGGACCGTCTTCTCTTGATATCTGTCTGGTAGCATCGGGGAAAGCGAAGATGTATCTGGAACTGGATCTGAATCTGTGGGACATTTCTGCCGGGATATTAATTCTTACGGAAGCCGGTGGGACGTATGTACAGAAAGGGGATCTGTATATTTTTGGAAATGATGATATCAGGAATATTAAAGGTGCGCCGTAAGGCGCACCTTTTTTATCTTTGCCGGGTCTCATCAGCTGCCGGTTTATCCATTATACGGAGATATTCATAGCCAGGTATGAAATTGTGTTTCTTGTACAGCTTGTAGTATTCTGCGAAGATACGGTTCATGATCTTCGGGATATAGTTCTCATCTGGTTTGAAGAGTATGATCAGATACTGCATGGAGCTGTATCTGGTGCAGATATCTACGGAGCGGATACTCTGATGGATCGAATGCTTCATGCATTCCATGGCTTCCTCAATATTTTCAATATAGGTCATTTGTTCCGGCGCAGTTTTCATCGTTACCATGACAAGATAACAAGGATACTGATGGCGGCTTCCCAACCGGTTGATGTATTCGTATAACTTGGCAAACTGACGGTAATCCAGATCCAGTGCACCGGAGTAGTCGCCGCTGCTGCGCAGGGAGCGTGCAATCAGTGTCAGATCTTTATTGATGGCAGAATCAGAGGTGAGTTTCTGCTCTAACTGGTGATAGAAATAGAGATTGCCTTTCCCGTTCTGTTTTACATAGTACAGAGCTTTGTCTGCTTTCGTATAGCAGTCTTCGTAGGCATCTTTTGTAGTAGTCATGCACAGACCTGCTGACAGAGAAGCACTGCGGATTTCGATATCCTTAGCCTTGGCTGCATTGAATTTATCGAATAGAGTGTGAACCTGTGCTGTGATCGTTGCCTCAGTGGCGTTTGGCATAAAGAACAGAAATTCATCACCGCCCAGACGACAGACAACTGCGTCCGGTGTCATATCTGACAGTAGTTTACCCAGCAGTTTCAGCGACCGGTCACCGGCTTTGTGGCCATGCGTGTCGTTAATCTGTTTGAGGTTATCCATATCAATGAAGACAAGACAACCGTCGTATTTCTGCATAAACTGAGACACCAGCTTCTCACCACGACTCCGCATCGGCAGTCCGGTCAGAAAATCATAAGTTTCACTGTCCTCGTGTGTTTTCATCGTAGTCATGACATTGGAGATAAAGCGGTTGATATCATTTTCAATTGCGGTAAATCCAAGATCATTTTCCGGATGCAGATAATCAGAATTGATATCTAATCGGTGTTCTTCCAGAAGCATTAAAAAAATCTCCGTAAGTTCCGGATCAAACTGCGTGCCGCTGTTTTCACGGAATTCCCGAATGATAGATGCTTCAGGAAGTGAATTGCGACAGGCGTGATTGGTGTTCATGACATCGTAACCGTCAGCTATGGCTATGATGCGGGCATACAATGGAATATCAGTTCCTTTCAGTCCATCCGGATAACCTTTGCCGTCATAGCGTTCATGATGATGGCGGGCAACATCAGCGGACTGTTTCAGCAGTGTGATATTTTTTAAAATCTCACCGCCGATGACAGTGTGCTCTTTTGTGACGGCATATTCTTCGGGAGTCAGTCTGGTTGGTTTGTTCAGAATCGTATCAGGGATACCGACCTTTCCTATGTCGTGCAGATGAGCTGCGTATTTCAGCTTCAGAATTTCTTCAGGACTCCAGTGAAGTTCTTTTGCAATCAGTGCAGCATATTCGGCAACCCGATGCGAATGTCCGCGAGTATATTCATCCTTTGCTTCAACGGTGAGAGCCAGGGTCTGCATCATCTGCAGAGACAGACGCTCCGTCTGCTGGCGGCGTTTTTCAAGCGCACGCTGTTGTCTTTGGACTTCCATATCATGTACATTACGGATGGTACGAAGTACAGCTATAAAGAGCAGAATAATCATACCGATACCCGTAAACATACCGGAAATGGACACTACGAAGTAGGTGGACAACCCTTCAACGATTGCCGATATCATAACAGCAGACAGTCCGATTAAGGTCAGTCTGTCAGAGTGGATCGTGCCCTGTTTCATACATTTATAAAAGGTAATAAAGGTATTGACAAATGTGACGCCTAAGATGATCTGGCTGATCGGAAGTGTCTCGATATAGTCTGCGACGCCGGTTACATGCAGGATCGTACAGACTGTGAAGTTAATGACTGCGATATAGACAAGAGCCTGATGCAGCTTATGATAGCGTCCCTGCTGTACGCTGTCTGCATAGAACAGGACTGGAATCGGAACCAGCATGATCATTACAAAACACAGCATGGAAAGGGCGGATGAATTAGGGAACAGGAGCTGTCTTAGCTTAGATTCACCGAGCATCCAGGTTGCGCCCATGATCATACACCAGCCCAGATATTCTATATCGAATTTGGCTTTGTATACCAGCCCCAGCGCGATACTGAAAAGTACGCTGATAATACCGGAAAAGAGAATGAAGAATGCAATTACAGTCTCTAATCCGTTCTGTTCAAACAGATGGACCCAGATTTCGGCACGGTCGCCGCAGTATACCGGATTGATCACGCCGGAATACTTATGCGTGTAAGTCGTCAGTTCGATGCGGAGTTCCTTTCCTGCATCGGCAGAAGAGGTATCGCAGAATATATAACGGCTGGCTGAATTCTTGCCACATAGTCGGGTATCTTTGGTGCTGTATTCGGTTCGCAGTTCACCGTCAATATAGCATTTGACATCCTGCAGAGAAGAACGAAATGCGATCACATGGGCATTGTAATCATCGGGAAGTGTCGTCGTGAGAATCATAGTCTCTCCGGCGGGAATAGAATAATGTCCGGGTACATCGACAGATTCTGCGGATCCATCCTGCTTTTGCCAGGTAAAGCTTCCGGAATAAATGAGAGGGTCTGCTGCCATATCAATCGTTCGTTCATTTGTTCCAAATATCTCCATAGCTACAAACCAGATCAGGATTGCAAGCATCAGGATATAATAGGGGTAGCGTTTGGTTCTATTGATTACGTATTTATCTTTTGTCACGACAGAAATACTCCTTGTATTGGTGTGAGATGGTTGTTTGTGGTGGGAGCAATCCTTTTGCTCCTGCTTTATTTATTATAAGCGGTGCGGGAAGCATTTGCAATTGTATGGAAGAAAGAAGTGAAGAAAGGGAAAATCCCCGAGATACACGGCTGCTGGACCGTATACCCCGGGGATTTTCGAGATGAAAAACGAGTTTAGTCGATAGCGTTGTATTCACCATCGGATAACTTGCGGAAAAGCGGAAGCTTCTGCAGGAAGATGATGTCTTCTCTGTCTGCTGCATCGCCTTCTGCAAGGATTGCGGCTTTCTTAACGACCTTGGCGCCTGCATTTTCCATCAGGCACTCCAGTGCGTGGAGAGATTCTCCGGTAGAAATGACATCATCCAACAGGCAGACTCTTTTGCCACGGATCTTATCGGCGTCTTTTCCATCCAGATACAGATGCTGCTCTCCGGCAGTTGTAATGGAATGAACGGATGCGGATACCACATCTTTCATGTAAGACTTTGTACTCTTTCTGGCTACGATAAATTCTTTGAGACCAAGCTGTCTGCTGACCTCATATGCAAGTGCGATACCTTTGGCTTCTGCGGTTACGATAGCATCCACATTGCCGATTTTTCTGGCAAGTTCAGGTGCGCAGGCGCTGACCAGTTCAGTGTCGCCAAGGACTACGAAACTTGCAAATGCCATATCCTCGCTGATCGGGATAAATGGAAGGGTACGATCTACATTGCACAAAGTCATATTGTATGTTTTCATAATAATACATTCCTCCTTATAATCCAAGGAACTTAGCTGCAACACCGGCGAGCATTCCGAGGAATGGATTGGTTACTGCTGTTACGACCATAGTTGTTCCGCCTACTGCAGCATTTGTTGCCAGGGCAGAAGGGGCATCCAGTACAACGGTCTTGAAGATACCAAGTACAAATAAGAAACCTGCGATAGAAGAAGCCGGTACGTATTTACCGATCTTCGGAAGCAGTTTCAGAAGCAGGATCACACCGATCACAACCATCATTGCAACACCGGCCCATACAGCATGCGGTGCATTAGCGGTAGCAGAGATAATAGACTCTACCGGAGCACCACCGAAGAAAGAAGAGCACATATCTGCCAGAGAGGAGATTACAGTCAATGTATCTACATTGTAATTACCGCCTGTTGCCATTCCGGCTGTGATTCCTCCGAAGGAAATGTTGGAACCGATGTTCAGACATACCATTCCGAGAGCACCAAGGATTACGTTAGCGTTGATGGTGAATTTCTGACGGATGAATTTGTCATCCTCTACGACAATGCTTGATTTTTCTTTGTTGAAGATTGCATTGGCAATGCAGGATGCGACAACAGAGATCACGATGGTATATACCAGTGTATTAGCGCTGTCTTTTGTGAAATAATAAGTAATGAGTGCTACTGCCAGAGATACGCCTCCGGAAATGGCATCGCTTTTTACCATATCGATTGCAGCTTTGGTAAGGATGATACCAACACCGGCCATCATACCGAAAGCGACATCTTCACCGACAAAATTCACGATTTTAGTTAAAAGACCCAGAGCACCGATCAGAGCCATGATCACACCGCCGATAAAGATCATGGTGCATCGCTCAGAACGGTCCTTGCCGGCTGTTCCGGCGTAGGTGATCGTCTCAGCCTGGAAAGAGATCGGAGCCACGCTCTGTGTTACCGTGTTACCGATCGCACCTACAAAAAATGCCAGTGCGGTAGGTACAGAGGCGAATCCGTAAGCCAGTGCCAGGAGTCCCTGCGGAAGTCCATTCAGTACGACGCCGATTACAGCCATCAGGTCAGTCATAATTGCATTCATAGTTTTTCCTCCTAGAATAAGTAATAAATATTAAGTCAACAACGTGGTTTGGCAGGATCATGGGTACGCTGTCGTACAATGTCCTGCCTGAATAAAAGTGTAACATCGAATGCTGTGGGTGTAAATGTGTCTGGTTATGAGAACTTTTAACGGACATTGATAACCTATGCTAATAAATAGCCTTTTGTCCCTGGCATCCGTAAATATCTCTGGTAAAAACTTGTGATGTATAGTAGAATCAACTGGGAAGTAATCATAAATCAAGAAATGATTATATATCAACGAAAGAGAGGAAATCTGATTATGAGTAAAGCGGAGTTGGCAATTGAAAAGAAGTACAATGAGAAATGTAACTGTGCACAGGCTGTTGCGTGTAGTTTCGCAGAAGAAGCAGGGGTAGATGAAGAGACATTAAAAGCAGCTACTCAGGCATTTGGGGTTGGGCTTGCGACTATGGAAGGCAACTGTGGAGCATTGTCAGGTGCAGCGATGGTATTAGGACTGATCAATAAGGATCGCAAGAAGACAACAGGGGATATTCGTGCGATCATGACAGAATTTAAAGAGACATATGGAACAGTAGTCTGTAAGGAACTTAAGGGTGTGGAGACAGGAAAGGTAATTCTGCCTTGTGATGACTGCATCAGAGCAGCTGCCGCACTATTGGAGAAACAGCTTGGCTAAGCTGGAAGATAATAAAGGAGAGAGGTTTTATGTTGGGAATGATTATTGACACTATCAGTACATTCATGTACAGCAAGCTGCTGGTGATACTGCTGATCGGAGCCGGAATCTATTTTACGATCCGGACAAAACTGCCACAGATAAGATTATTTAAAGATGCATGCATGGCAGTTGTAGAGAAGCCGGAGGATGGAGATGGGGTATCATCCTTTCAGGCGTTGATGGTATCTACCGCATCGAGGGTAGGAACCGGTAATATTGTCGGTGTATCGACTGCAATCTGTATCGGGGGATTCGGCTCCGTATTCTGGATGTGGGTGATCGCGATCATTGGCAGTGCATCTGCATTTGTAGAAAGTACACTGGCACAGATATTTAAGAAAAAAGGAAAAGACGGGGAATGTTATGGAGGTCCTGCTTATTATATAGAAGCAGCTCTTCACAGCAGACCGTTGGCAATTGTTTTCTGCATCTCTATGATTGCGACTTATGCATTTGGATTTAACATGCTTGCATCGTACAATCTGCAGTCCACATTTTCCGGATTTGCATTTTATGATGTAAAGTGGTCGCCATGGATCATTGGAGGTATTCTGGCAGTGCTTACCGGATGGTGTCTGCTGGGCGGAGGTTCCCGTATTGTGAAGGTGACTTCTACATTGGTTCCGATTATGGGAGTGGCGTATATCCTGATCTCGATCGTGGTTCTGATTATTAATCATGCCTATCTGCCGATGGTATTCACTAAGATTTTTGAGGAAGCATTCGATTTTAATGCAATTTTTGGAGCATTCGCAGGCTCAGCTATGATGCAGGGAATCCGTCGCGGGCTTTATTCTAATGAAGCAGGTATCGGTTCTGCGCCGAATGCGTCTGCGTCAGCACAGGTCAGTCATCCGGTTAAACAGGGAATGGTGCAGATGCTGTCTGTGTTTATTGATACACTGCTTCTGTGTACTGCAACTGCGATGATGTGTATGTCATCCGGTATCGCACCGACAGAAGAACTGCAAGGTGCACCGTGGGTACAGGAAGCACTGCGTGAATCACTGGGTGGCTTCGGACCGATCTTCATCGCAATTGCAATGGTACTTTTTGCATTTACCACATTACTTGGCAACTGTTTCTATTGTGATAATCTGCTGAATTATATTCATAAAGGTGAACCAAGTAAAGCTTTCATGAAAGGATTTCGTCTGATATCTGCACTGGTGGTATTCCTGGGTGCCGGGATGGAAGTGTCCATGCTCTGGAACATTTCAGATGTGTTGATGGGAGTCATGGCTCTCATTAATATTCCGGTCATTCTGATCCTGTCTAATATTGCACTGAAGGCGTTGGCAGATTATGAGAAGCAGATGAAAGCGGGAGTGAACCCTGTGTTTAAGGCAAAAAATATTGATCTGAAATATGAGACCGATTATTGGAATTAAATAAAATTCACCGTTGACATGATTTTTTCATCGTGCTATTATTTAGTAAATTAATACTTCAAACCGATGAAGTGGAGATAACGGCAATCATGCCTTTACAGAGAGTCCGGGATGCTGAGAACCGGATGAGAAACAAGTTGTCAAATGGACCACGGAGGGTGTAGTCAAATGTGAACCGGATTTTATCGATCATGATGATCACAGTGATCATTGTATCATGGATTCACAGAGTATTCTGCAACGTGAAGGCATACGTCAGTTGCCGGGGATATAGAGGTATCCTGATAAGAGCACAGGTTTATTCCTGTGAATACAAGGTGGCACCGCGGATAGTGATTAGTACATTCGTCCTTGACAGAAAGAGTATCTTTCTGTCAGGGACTTTTTTACTTTACGGATTGCAGTTTCACCCGGAATCTATCATGACACCGGACGGAAAACAGATGATTGCAGCCTTCATACGATAGAGAGAAAAGGAGAGATAAGCTATGATTAAAGAAGCCATTGTAAAAATCGTAAACAAAGAAGATCTGACATACAAAGAAGCATACGATGTGATGAACGAGATCATGAACGGTGAGACTTCTCCGACACAGAACGCAGCTTTCTTAGCAGCACTTTCTACCAAGAGTGCGAGAGCAGAAACGACGGATGAGATCGCAGGCTGTGCAGCAGCGATGAGAGAACATGCGCTGAAGGTTGAGACAGACATGGAGCTGTTTGAGATCGTAGGTACCGGCGGAGATAATGCACATAGCTTTAATATCTCTACCACTTCTGCACTGGTAGCGGCAGCAGGCGGTATGAAGGTAGCCAAGCACGGTAACCGTGCAGCTTCTTCCAAGTGTGGGACGGCAGATTGTCTGGAAGCACTGGGAGTGAATATCCAGCAGAGTCCGGAGCGGTGTGTGGAGCTGTTAAGAGAAGCCGGTATGTGTTTCTTCTTTGCACAGAAATATCATTCATCCATGAAGTATGTAGGAGCAATCCGCAAGGAACTTGGATTCCGTACGGTATTCAATATTCTGGGACCGCTGACCAATCCCGGAACACCGTCTATGCAGCTGCTTGGTGTGTACGATGAATATCTGGTAGAGCCGCTGGCACAGGTACTGATCAGTCTTGGAGTAAAGCGAGGCATGGTCGTATACGGTCAGGATAAACTCGATGAGATCTCAATGAGCGCACCGACTAAGGTATGTGAGATCAAAGATGGATGGTTTAAAACTTACGTGATCAAGCCGGAAGATTTCGGTCTCACACGCTGTACGAAAGAAGATCTGGTGGGCGGTACTCCTGATGAAAATGCTGAGATCACGAAGAACATCCTGAAAGGAGAGAAAGGACCAAAGCGTGATGCCGTTTTGATGAATGCAGGTGCGGCACTGTACATTGGCGGTAAGGCTGAAAATATGAAAGATGGTATTGAACTGGCGAGTGTACTGATTGATTCCGGTAAAGCGCTGGAGACATTGGAGAAACTGATCGAAGTCAGCAACCGGCCGGAGGTGTAAGAATGACGATATTAGACGAACTTGCGGATTACGCCAGAGTGCGTACCGCGGAGGCTAAGAAAAAGAGATCACCGGAAGAGGTGAAGAAGGCAGCACTTGCATTGCCAAAAGGAGATTACCGATTTGAGACAGCGTTGAAGAAACCGGGCATTTCTTTTATCTGTGAATGCAAGAAGGCTTCCCCGTCAAAAGGACTGATCGCACCGGAATTTCCATATCTGGAGATTGCAAAGGCGTATGAAGCGGCAGGTGCTGACTGTATCTCGGTGCTGACAGAACCAAAATGGTTCTTAGGGAGTGAACGGTATCTGCAGGAAATTGCTGAAGCGGTAGAGATTCCGTGTCTGAGAAAAGATTTTACTGTGGATGAATATATGATCTACGAAGCAAAGCTTCTTGGAGCATCGGCAGTGCTCCTGATCTGTTCCATCTTAAATGAGGAAGAACTGAAGCATTATATGGCAGTCTGTGAAGAACTGGGGCTGTCGGCATTGGTAGAAGCACATGATGCAGAAGAAGTGGAGATGGCACTCCGCGCAGGAGCAAGGATCATCGGTGTAAATAACCGGAACCTCAAGGATTTTACTGTGAACACGGATAACAGTAAAAAGCTTCGGGAAATGATTCCGCCGGAGGTTATCTTCGTATCTGAAAGCGGTGTGAAAGGATCAGAGGATGTAGCGGCACTCCGTGAGATCGGAGCAGATGCAGTGCTGGTCGGCGAGACGCTGATGCGTGCAGAAGATAAGACTGAGATGCTTGCAAAGCTCCGGGGAGGGCAGCTATGAAGATCAAGCTGTGTGGACTGACGAGATCTTGTGATATCGAAGCAGTCAATGAACTGCAGCCGGATTATATCGGATTTGTATTTGCAAAAAAAAGCAGAAGATATGTGAGCCCGGAAAAGGCAGTGGAATTAAAAGCCATGCTTGCTCCTGAGATTCAGGCTGTAGGCGTTTTTGTGAACGAAGAGCCGGAGCAGATCGTATCACTTCTTGAGGCTGGAACAATTGATGTGGCACAGCTTCATGGCCAGGAAGGCGAGAGGGAGATCAGACGGCTTCGGGAACTTACCGATCATCCGCTGATTCAGGCGTTTCGAATTGATACAGAGCAAGATGTGGAACGAGCCAATGCCAGTACGGCAGACTATGTACTGTTAGATTCTGGCGCAGGCGGTACGGGCATAGTTTTTGACTGGGATCTGCTGCAGGCGATCCGGCGACCGTATTTTCTGGCCGGCGGACTGGACACGGAGAACCTCGGGACGGTGAAAGCGAAACTAAATCCATATGGCATAGATGTCAGTTCAGGCATTGAGACCGATGGATATAAGGATAAAGAGAAAATGACAGCGTTTGTCGCTGCGGCAAGAAAGGAAGACACATTATGACGAATATGAAAGGACGATTCGGTATTCACGGAGGGCAGTATATCCCTGAGACGCTGATGAATGCGGTGATCGAACTGGAAGAAGCATATAATCATTATAAAAATGATCCGGAATTTAACCGGGAATTGGATGCGCTGCTTCATGATTATGCAGGCAGACCATCCAGACTCTATTATGCAGAGAAGATGACAAAGGATCTGGGCGGCGCAAAGATCTATCTGAAGCGTGAGGATCTGAACCATACAGGAGCGCACAAGATTAATAACGTACTGGGACAGGCACTTCTTGCGAAGAAAATGGGCAAGACCAGATTGATCGCGGAGACCGGAGCAGGTCAGCACGGTGTGGCAACAGCGACAGCAGCGGCACTCTTTGGGATGGAGTGTGTAGTATTTATGGGAGAAGAAGATACCATCCGACAGGCATTGAACGTATATCGTATGCGTCTGCTGGGCGCAGAGGTCATCCCGGTTAAGAGCGGAACAGCAACACTCAAGGATGCGGTATCCGAGGCAATGCGTGAGTGGACTTCCCGTATCAGCGATACCCATTATTGCCTGGGGTCTGTAATGGGACCGCATCCGTTCCCGACGATCGTGCGTGATTTTCAGGCAGTCATTTCAAAAGAGATCAGGGAACAGATCCTGGAAGCCGAGGGAAGACTGCCGGATGCAGTGCTTGCATGTGTAGGCGGCGGTTCTAATGCGATTGGAAGTTTTTATAACTTTATTGAGGATAAAGAGGTACAGCTGATCGGCTGCGAGGCAGCAGGACGAGGTATTGATACCTTTGAGACGGCGGCAACGGTTAATACAGGACGCGTAGGTATCTTCCACGGTATGAAGTCTTATTTCTGTCAGGACAAATACGGGCAGATCGCACCGGTATATTCAATTTCAGCAGGTTTGGATTATCCGGGAGTCGGACCGGAGCATGCGCATCTTCACGACATTGGAAGGGCGCAGTATGTGCCGGTAACGGATGACGAAGCAGTCAATGCATTCGAATATCTGGCTAAAACAGAAGGTATTATTCCGGCAATCGAATCTGCACATGCGGTGGCGCATGCGATCAAGCTGGCACCGACAATGGATAAAGACAAGATTATCGTAATTACCATTTCCGGACGAGGCGATAAGGACTGTGCAGCCATCGCCAGATACAGAGGGGAGGATATCCATGAGTAATATAAAGAAAGCGTTCGAACAGGGCAAAGCATTTGTTGCATTTATCACCTGCGGAGATCCGGATCTTGAGACGACGGCGGCGGCAGTCAGAGCGGCTGTTGAAAATGGTGCGGATCTGATTGAGCTGGGTATCCCATTTTCGGATCCGACGGCAGAAGGACCGGTTATTCAAGGAGCTAATATCCGTGCATTGAGCGGTGGTGTGACAACCGACAAGATTTTTGATCTGGTAAGAGATTTACGGACAGATATAACTGTACCGATGGTATTTATGACCTATGCGAATGTGGTATTTTCATATGGAGCAGAGACATTTATCTCTACTTGTAAAGAGATTGGTATCGACGGTCTCATTCTTCCGGATATTCCATATGAAGAGAAAGAAGAATTCCTGCCAATCTGTCATAAGTATGATGTGGAGCTGATCTCGCTGATTGCACCGACATCTGAGAACAGGATCTCTATGATCGCAAAAGAAGCAGAAGGATTTCTGTACATTGTGTCCAGTCTTGGTGTAACCGGAACCAGAAGCGAGATCAAGACAGATCTGAAATCTATCGTAGATGTGGTACGCCAGAATACGGATATTCCATGTGCGATCGGATTCGGAATCTCGACGCCGGAGCAGGCTGGCAAGATGGCAGCGATTTCTGACGGTGCGATCGTGGGATCTGCGATTGTAAAATTGATAGAGAAATACGGAAAAGAATCACCAAAGTATGTGGGTGAATATGTAAAAGCTATGAAAAAAGGAACCATTGGTGAAGCCTGAGATTCCTGTAACATCTATTCGGACAGCAGAATATTGCTGTCCATTCTTTATACTATCTTAATACAAATGGAAATACCCTTATACCATCTTAAGATAAAGACTCGTATAGTATTAAACGGAATGAAGATAAAGGAGTTTTATGTACTATGCGTAGATATATGCGACTAAAAAAACATCTGACATCGTTTCAGATCATCATTATGGGATTTGCAGGAGTAATCCTGGCAGGTGCATTCCTGCTTATGCTGCCATGTTCCAGTACATCAGGAAAGATAACGCCATTTTTTGATGCGCTGTTTACTTCAACGTCAGCAGTATGTGTGACAGGACTGGTGGTCGTAGATTCCGGAAGCTATTGGACGATGTTTGGACAGGCTGTAATATTACTTCTGATCCAGATCGGCGGTCTGGGTGTTATTACGATCGCGGTGGCATTTGCAATGCTTTCAGGGAAAAAGATTTCGCTGATGCAGAGAAGCGTTATGCAGAGCGCAATTTCAGCACCGCAGGTGGGCGGTATCGTAAGACTGACCCGTTTTATCCTGGGTGGGACATTTCTGATAGAAATAACAGGAGCAGTGGCTATGATGCCATCGTTCTGCAGCAGATATGGAATGCGTGGAATCTGGATGGCAGTATTTCACTCGATATCTGCGTTCTGTAATGCAGGGTTTGATATCCTGGGAACAAAGACACACCAATTTGCTTCACTTACCGGCTACAGTGGAAATGGCGTGATCAATATAACAATTATGCTATTGATCATCATAGGTGGAATCGGATTTCTGACATGGGAAGACATTTATCTGAATCGTTTTCAGTGGAAGAGATACCGGCTGCAGAGTAAACTGATCCTGTGTACCACAGCATTTCTGATCGTGGTTCCGGCAGTGTTCTTTTATTTTGAAGATTTCCGGGGGCTTACAGGTATGCATGGTGTGTGGAATGCATTGTTCCAGTCGGTTACAACGAGAACAGCGGGATACAATACGGCAGACCTGACAGCAATGTCAGGAGCATCCCAAGCGCTCATGATCATACTGATGCTGATCGGAGGTGCACCGGGATCGACGGCAGGAGGAATGAAGACGACCACCTTTGCAGTGATGATTGCCAATGCGGCTGCAACGTTCCGGCGAAGGGATCAGATCCAGGTGTTTCACCGGAGACTCAAGGATGAGGTTGTGAGAAATGCTGCAACGATTGCAGGAATGTATCTTGCACTGTTTTTCTGCGGTGCTTTTGCGATCAGCGTCATAGAGCACCTTCCGTTATCTGCCTGTTTATTTGAGACAGCATCAGCTGTCGGAACGGTAGGGCTGACGCTTGGAGTGACGCCAGGTCTGGGAGTAGTGTCGAAAGGCATTTTAATCATGCTGATGTATTTTGGCCGTGTTGGGGGACTGACACTAATCTATGCGGCTGTTCCGGAGAAAAGCAGATATATTGCAAGATATCCGGAAGGAAAAGTAAATGTTGGATAAGGAGACAGAAAGATGAAAAATATATTGTTAATTGGTCTTGGAAGATTTGGAAAACACATTGCAATCCAGTTGAATAGCCTGGGACATGAGATTATGGCAGTGGATATTGATGAAGAGAGAATCAATACTGTGCTTCCGTATGTTACGAATGCACAGATTGGAGACAGCACCAACTATAATTTCCTGAAATCACTGGGAATCCGTAATTTTGATGTATGTATTGTGACGATCAGTGGCAATTTCCAGAATTCACTGGAAACAACATCATTATTAAAAGAACTGGGTGCAAGACTGGTCGTGTCAAGGGCAGAGCGGGATGTACAGAAAAAATTCCTGCTGCGGAACGGTGCGGATGAAGTGGTATATCCGGAAAAACAGATCGCTAAGTGGACAGCGATCCGTTATGCGTCTGACCATATCCTGGATTACGTAGAAGTAGATGATACACATGCATTTTTTGAAGTGGAAGTTCCGGAAAAATGGCTGGGAAAAACAGTCGGTGAACTGGATATCCGTAAAAAATATAATATTAATATCATGGCGGTCAAAGAAAATGGTAAAATACATGAAATAGTCTCATCAGAGACTGTGTTGACAGATCATATTACATTAATAGTTCTTGGAGAATATAAAGTAATCCAGAAATGTTTTAAGATTTAATGTTATAATTACAGAGACAGAGGTGGAAGTTATGGGAGTTGGAGCTGTATTGGCATTGAGTGTACCGTTTGTGGTTGTACTTGGATGGATTTCGGCGAATCAGTTTGAAGGATTTTTTCTGAAAAACTGGAGAGATAATGAGAAAGAGTATAAGATATATGATGCTTCTGTGCGAGGCAGAGTTATGCAAAATGCTTTTTATCAGAAAGGATATTGCAAAGATCTGGCGTTCACTGCTTTGATGCTTGCAATATGCACAGCGGTTGGATTCTGTTTTTTAAAGCTTGGATTTACAGATACGAATATTGTCATGATATATATCCTGGGTGTATTGTTGACTGCAGTGGTTACCAAGGGGTATGTATATAGCGTTGTAAGCGCATTTCTGAGTGTGCTGTTGTTTGGCTTCTTCCTGACAGAACCGCGGCTTTCTTTTCAGACTTATGCAGTGGGATATCCGGTGACATTTGCGGTAATGCTCCTTGCCGCAATTATTACCGGTACACTGGCGGCCCAGTTAAAAGCACATGCGGAGATGTCTTCCAGACAGGCATTCCGGATACAGGTATTGTTTGATACGAACCGCCTGCTCCAGAGGAAAAGAGATGAAAAAGATATTCTCCGTACAACGTGTGAACAGCTGACCAAACTATTTGATTGCAGTATCGTTGCCTATCTTGTGGAAGACGACAGGCTTTCAGAGGGGACGGTTTATGCCGGCGGAGAAAGAGGAAAGGATATCAGACTGCTGGAAGAGCCGGAACATGCGGCGGCAGAATGGGTTCTGAAGAACCGGAAAAGTGCCGGTATCGGAACCGACTACTGCAAAGAGACAAGAAGCCTTTATATGCCAATCTGTACAGAGGATAGTGTCTACGGCGTAGTCGGTATACCAATGACGCAGAAGCCTCTGGATTCTTTTGAGTATAGTACAGTACGTTCTGTGTTAAATGAATGTGCACTTGCTATGGATAATGTGCATCATTTAAAAGAGATGGAAAAAGCAGCTGTGTTGGCCAAGAACGAACAGCTACGTGCAGATCTCCTCAGATCTATCTCACATGACCTGCGCACACCGTTATGTGCTATTTCCGGCAATGCAGATACGCTTCTGCATAATGAGGAAGGGATTGATGATGCCACACGAAAACAGATATATACAGACATTTATGATGATGCAGAATGGCTTGTCGGAGTGGTAGAAAATCTTCTGTCTGTTACAAGACTGAATGATAACCGGCTGAAACTGAACATGACAGATCAATTGGTAGATGAGGTGGTGGATGAAGCGGTACGCCACGTCAGCCGTCTGGGAAGAGAGCATGTTATCGGCACAGATTGTGAAGAGTTATTACTGGCGCGTATGGATGCGCGGCTTATCATACAAGTATTGGTCAATTTGATCGAAAATGCAGTTAAATATACACAACAGGGTTCTGAGATACAGATCAGTGCCCATAGACAGGGGGATAAAGTCTGTATCCGAGTGGCAGATAATGGAGGGGGCATCCGGGATGCCATGAAGCCGCATGTGTTTGAAATGTTCTATGTCGGTAAGACCACGGTTGCAGACAGCCGTCGAAGCCTTGGGCTCGGACTTGCACTTAGCAGATCTATTGTAGAGACACACGGTGGAGAACTGACCCTGACAGATAATCAGCCACATGGCTGTATTTTCTCTTTTACATTACCAGTCAGTGAGGTGACATTAAATGAATAAAACATTGATATTGACAGTGGAAGATGACAGACCGGTGCGTAACCTGATTGTTACGACGTTAAAGACGCATGATTATAAATATCTGACCGCAGAAAACGGAAACGAAGCTGTCATGGAGGCAGCATCTCATAATCCGGATATCATGCTTCTGGATCTGGGACTTCCTGATATGGATGGTATTGAGGTGATTAAAAGAATCAGAACATGGTCCAACATGCCGATTATCGTGATCAGTGCCAGAAGTGAGGAATCTGATAAGATCGAGGCGTTGGACGCAGGGGCAGACGACTATCTGACGAAACCATTTTCCGTTGAAGAGCTGCTTGCCCGTCTGCGAGTGACTGAACGTCGGTTAAAACTGATGCGGTCAGGAACGGAAGCAGGTGCGCCGGTATTTATAAATGGGGACCTGAAGATAGATTATGCAGCAGGCTGTGCTTACCTGAAAGGGGAGGAACTGCACCTGACGCCGATTGAGTATAAGCTGCTTTGTATTCTGTCGCATAATGTGGGAAAAGTTCTGACACATACGTATATTACGCAGCAGATATGGGGAAGCAGCTGGGAAAAGGATATCGCATCGCTCCGGGTATTTATGGCGACACTGCGGAAAAAACTGGAGGCAGATCCTGGCTCTGCGCAGTATATCCAGACCCATATCGGTATCGGTTACCGCATGCTGCGGGTAGACTGAGCTGATAATCATCCTGAATACATGGATCGTATCCATACCGGACAGCAGGAAAGTGCTGTCCTTTCTTTTTATGTAAATATTGTGATAAGACAAAAATGATTTGAAATCTCACGTAAAACTTGCTATTATTTAAACATATGTGAGAATGCTATTGTACGATTTGCGTAATTCATAAAAACTAGCCAATTCGCCTTATTGACGCCTGTGTAACAATAGAAGTATAGTAAAAATAACCAAAAATAGGTAACAGTACTTAGACACAGGAGGACATAAATATGGCAACAGATTATCAGGAGGCAATTCGTATACTTTCAGAACAGGAGAAGATCCTGCAGTTTGATTCATTTACCAGTGAGGACGCATGGAAACTTGGTAATATCATGGTAGAAGAGATCAGGAATCAGGGGATCAATCTTACTGTCAGCATTCGCAAAATGAATGGACATATCGTATTTGCATATGCATCAGAGGGCGCGAATCTGAATCATCAGAACTGGACGGACCGTAAGTTTAATATGGTAAGTTATATGGAGTGCAGCTCACTTCTTGCAACAGCAAGAGCGCATTTTCTTGGAAGAAGTCTGGTAGAGGACTTCGGACTGAACTACGAAGAGTATAAGCTGTGCGGCGGCGGATTCCCGATCCGCGTGAATGGCTGCATGACGCATGTGATCACAGTATCTGCACTGGCACATGAGAAAGACCATGCGTTCATCGTAGGATGTCTGGAGAAATTCCTCGGCAAGAAAGCTCCGTCTATGGATATGGAAATTCCAATGTTATAGTGATAGAATAGATGGCATGCAGAGGCAGGAATTGGAGGTACTTGAGAGAATGATGGAGAACGAGAATGCGAATCAGATGAACTTTTTTTCAGAGATGTCTGAATATCAGATTACGGCGCGGGAGTTTTTCAGTACCGTTCTTTTGGACAGCCTGTACCGCAATTTTGGCTTCAATGATATTTTGATCTCTTATTTTGACACCCATGGCAATTTCCTGTCATGGACGAACCGAAGCGGTGCGCTGCTAGACTATGAAGGTCATCCTTACCGCAGATTTATGGAAAATGATGTGGTGCGTTACCGCATCTACATTGAGGCGGTGAGAGATCACCTGACCTATTTCAATGTGGAGCCAAGGCTGTACAAGGCAACGGATGTGATCGGAGAAAAGGATTATGAGAATTCACCGTATGTCCGTTTCCTGGAAGAGAATTTTCAGAAGCACTACAGTGTGACACTTGCTTTTGGAATCAATGCGTATATTCAGGCAGCATTTTTCAAGAGCAGGGAAGACGGTGATTTTACAGAAAAAGAGATCGAGGAATTGAAGGAGATCTACGTATACGTAGCCAATTCCTATAAGAACTTTAAAAAATATGAACAGGCGAAGATTATAGCGAACATCCAGAGTGAGATCATTGCATCAGGGGAAAAGGCATTTCTGGTGACGGATGATTTTACACATGTGATGAGCTACAATAAAACCGCCCAGCAGTATCTGGCAGATATTCTTGGAGAGGCAATGGTGGAACACATTGACAGTTCTACGCCGTGCAGCTGGCTGCCATTCCTGCTTGGGGGCGAGGAGGATGTACAGGCAGAAGACCGTGTGCAGACCCGGGTGATCAAGAATTATATTTTTAAGATATATACTTATGATCAGACCTATTCCAATGGAATCATTGACCGGTATCACTGGATTACGATTTCAAAAAAGAAAGAGCAGTCGACGTCAGCGTCACCTGCACCGAAGAGCATCAGTGCAAGCGGAGAGTCGCTTCTGACTCATGCAGAACAGAGGGTGGCGGAACTGATGTGTCAGGGACTGACTTATAAGGCGATCGCAGACGAACTGGTGGTAAGTTATCATACCGTTAAGAAACATGTACAGAATATTTATTCCAAGTGTGGAATCAACAGCCGTTATGAACTTTATAAATGGATGGAAGACCAGGCACAGGAATAATAAGGTATAGATTGAGAAAGAGAGGCACTCCGGATGGAGCATCCACACGAAACAGGAAAAAAAGCATCTGATGCGAAGAGCGTCAGCAAGACACTGGCAATTCTGTCAACATTTGATGAGCGTACACCAATGCAGAGAACATCTGATATTGCTGCGCGGCTGGGGATGAATATCAGTACCGTGTCCAGGCATCTGAATACACTTCTGGACTGGGGATTCTTGCGAAGAGATGACGAGACGGGATGCTATTATCCGGGAACACAGATCATATCCCTTGCAGGCGCCGCTCTGCAGGACAGTGATGTATACCGTTATTCATTTCCGGAATTACAGCTTCTTTCATTCCGCTATGGCGTACACAGTCATATGAGTATTCAGGATGACACGGAGATCATGCACCTGATCAGCTGTTGCTGTGAGCATACGATGGATCTGTTTGTGCCGATGGGACACAGGCAGCCGATGTACTGTTCCGCTATGGGACGTATTATGCTCGCTTATATGCCGGAAGCAAAGGCGGAAGATATCTTAAAGAGAAGTAACAGAGAAAAGAGAACACCGGATACAAAAGTAGGTGTAGACGAGATTATGCAGGAACTTAAGAAGGAACGTCAGCAGGGTATCTGCCTTCTGGTCAATGAACTGGCTTATGGCAAGGGTTCTGTTGCAGCGCCGATCTTAGACCGTGACCGTAATCCGGTAGCAGCGATCAGTGTCTCTACCAGTGCAAATGCGCTAAGCCAGCCGCAGAGAGAAGCGGAGCTCAAAAAAGCGATTAAGATCACTGCGTCCAGAATATCCGGCAGATTGGGTTACTACCCATATTAACAGACTGGAGATGTATAATGAACGAACATGCAACACGGCTGCGGCTCCTCTTTGTGGGCAACAGCCATACTTTTTTTAATGATATGCCAGAAATGGTGGCAGAAAGATTCCGAAAGGATGGATATGACTGCGAGGTGGCAATGATCGCCCATGGCGGCTGGTCGCTGAGCCAGCTGATGGAAGAACCGGAAGTGCAGTTTAATATTCGTTATGGACATTACGACTATGTGATGCTTCAGGATATGTCGAATCCATTCGAATCCGAGAGAAGATTTATGAGATCAATAGCCATACTGGTGAAGTGGATCAGAGAGGCGGGCGCAAGACCAATCCTGTATCTGCCATGGACCAGATGTGACGGAGAAGACAGACAGGCTGCAATGACAGCTTCTTATAAAAAAGCATCCGCAGAATATGAGGTGCCGCTGGCTCCGGCAGGAGAGTTCTGGTGGGGATATCGGAGAGAACATCCGGAGACCGAGATGTACTATGAAGATGGCACGCATGCTTCAGAGGCAGGATCCGAATTTGCTGCCGGATATATTTATCGTGCAATTTCTACAGATATGAAACAGAATATGGAACAGAAGCAGTAATCTGATTGGATTATGTAGTGAAAAGGGACTGATATGTACACGAAAGAAGTGTGGCGTACCGGTCTCTTTGTTTTTATAGGAATACATTCACGTTCTTGTGCAAAATAAACAAATAATTAACGAGAAAACAATTGTTAAATGTATAACATTTACATACTGTTTTGAAAATAGATGCTGAAATACGAAAGTCAGTTGCATATGCTGCAACTGATAACCAAAATGTGAAATGCAAAATCACAATCCGTAATCCTGTTTTGAGCAATGCGAAGTGTCGGGAAAAAGCTTGTATCGTGCCGAAATATATCTATAATTTATTTCAGAAACAAGTTTTGTCAGCCGGCTAATGACGAAATTTAATAAGATTCTATTTCTAAAAGGAGACTAAATTATGGACACGAAAAAAAGAACGATCTACCTGATCATCGGTCCTGTCCTGTTTGCAATCGCTTCAGTGGCACTGAAGGGAGCGATCGGAGGACCAGGCGCGATGGCGATAGGTACACTGCTTTGGATGGTATTCTGGTGGGTAACACAGCCAGTGGCACTGACAGTAACCGCATTCCTTCCGGTTGGAGTTAATGCAATATTCGGAATGGTAGAGATGGGCGATGTTATTTCGCAGTATGCATCAGGAAGTATCATTCTGGTATTGGGTTCCTGCTTACTTACTATTCCATGGGCAACAACAGGACTTGACAGACGAGTTGCTCTGAAGGTTCTTTCGTTGGTAGGACCTTCTATGAAATCACAGATTACCGTGTGGCTGCTTGCAAGTATGATCTTCTCATCCTGCCTGCCTAACGTAGCTGTATGTGCACTGTTTACACCTATCGCTGTTGCTATGATCCACGCTGCAGGATACGAGGATATCAGAAAAGCTGCACCAGCTGTTCCGATTCTTCTCTGTATCGGTTGGGGAGCCGGACTTGGTGGTGTAGGTTCTCCACTCGGTGGAGCTATGAACGTAGCTGCTATCCAGTTCTTCCAGGAGTGGTCAGGACATGAGTTCATGTATGTAGACTGGATCGTACGTATCCTTCCATTCTTCATCCTGACAGCAATTCTTACGCTGAGCCTGATGTACTTCTTCTTCACACGTAAAGGTGAGAAGCTGGAAGGAACAAAGGATTACTTCGAGAAAGCTTATGCAGAACTCGGACCTATGAAGTCAGATGAAAAGATCTGTGGAACACTGTTCCTGTTAGCTATGATTGGTGCATTTGCCCGTCCGTTATTTGCAAGTGTACTGCCGACATTAGAGCCTGCTTATATCTTTGCAATCCTTGGATCTATGTCATTCATTCTTACAAGAGTAGGAAAAGATGGTAAGAGAGAGCCAATGATGACATGGGATCACGCACAGGCTAATGTAATGTGGGGTATGATGCTTCTGTTCGGCGGCGGTCTTGCTCTTGGTAAGGTTGTCAATGGATCCGGAGCAGGTGAAGCAATCGCTAAGCTGATCACAGATATGCACCTGACTAATGACCTTGCAATTGTAGTTGTATTCGTAGTGTTTGCAGTACTGATCTCAGAGCTTACAAACTCTACCGTATCAGCAGCTGTTACAGTTCCGATTATCCTGACACTGTGTACTAACCTTGGACTGAATCCGGTTCCATATTGGTTCATCTTAGTAATGGGTTACAACGCAGAGTTCCTGCTTCCTGTAAGTGTACGTGCTATCACAGTAGGTAACGGACTTGACGCTGACAAACAGATGAAGTATGGCGTTCCGTTTGTTATTGCAAGAGCGATATTGGTAATTGTTCTTGGCTATGCATTCCTGAAGTTGTGGCCGATGTTCGGACAGCTTTCATATCTGTAAGACAAGGCAGAACTGATTAATGGTTACAACGCCGGTGAAGAGGACATCGGCGTTGATATAAAAACACAATGTTTAAAGTATGGATTCTATTTTTAAAAAATTAAGGAGATGAATGAAATGAGCACAGTTGAAGAATTAGTTGCGCGTTCAAGAGAGGCGCAGAAACAGTTTGAGTTTGCTACACAGGAGCAGGCTGACGCAGCTGCACGTGCCGTTTGTAAGGCAGTGTATGATAATCAGGAGATGCTCGGTAAGATGGCAGCAGAGGAATCACGTATGGGTGATGTAAACGACAAGATCGCAAAATGCCGTAATAAATCTGCGTTGATCTGGGAGAGCTTAAAAGGAAAGAAGTCTGTAGGTGTTATCCGCAGAATCGAAGAGAAGAGAATGCTTGAGATTGCGAAACCGGTAGGTGTTGTATGTGCGGTTCTTCCATCTACGAACCCGGTTGTTACACCGATGGGCAATGCAGCAGCTGCATTAAAGACACGTAACTCTATCATCTTTGGACCACATCCGCGTGGAATTAATGTTTGTAAAGTAGTTGTAGACCTGTTCCGTAAAGAACTGGCTAAACTTGGATTACCGGAAGACCTGGTACTGTGTCTGGAAGAAGTATCGCTGGAAGACAGTAACAAACTGATGAGCATGGTTGATGAGATCGTTGCTACAGGTGGTCCTGGAATGGTTAAGGCTGCTTACTCAAGTGGAAAACCTTCACTTGGTGTTGGACAGGGAAATGTTCAGGTTATCGTTGACAGAGATGTAGATATCGCAGAAGCATGCGGCAAGATCATCGCAGGACGTCGTTTTGATAACGGACTGATCTGCCTTGGTGAGCAGACAGCATTTGTTCCAGAAGAGAAATTTGATGAATTTATCGCAGAGTTCCGCAAACAGGGCGGTTACTATGCAGAGGGTAAAGAAGCTACTGACAAACTTCGCGAAGGTATCTTCCCAGGCGGCGGCCCGATCAACCGTGATGTTGTAGGTCTTAGCGCAGAGAAGATTGCTGAGAAGCTTGGAATCGAAGTACCGGAAGGAACAAAGGTTCTTGGAGCTACAGCTACAGTAGTAGGTAAGGGAGATGACCTTTGCCGTGAGAAACTTTGCCCGGTTATCAACATCATGCCTTATGGCACATTCGAAGAGGGTGTTGCTAACATGGTTAAGAACCTTGAGTTCGAAGGAAAGGGACACAGTGTTGCAATTCACTCTAACAATCCAGAGCATGTTGAGTACTGTGGAATCCATTGTTCAGTATCTCGGTGTATCGTTAACCAGCCAGCAGGTACAACCGGTGGCGGAAGCCCGACAAACGGATACCCTCCGACAACAACACTTGGTTGCGGATCCTGGGGCAATAACAGTTTCAGTGGAAACTTTAACTATGAGCACTTAATGAACATTACACGTGTCGGATATCCTTACGATGAATCATATCTTCCGGATCCGGCAAAAGCATGGGATTAATTCCTGATGCAATTATGAAATCGGCTTTGATTTACTCCTAATATGTATATTTGAAATTGTCATAGCACCATATTAAGTTGTGGTGCTATGACTCTAAAGAAAGGATTATTTATGGACTATTTAGAGATTGAAGGAAAAGCGCAGCTGGAAAGATACGGCATCCGCACAAATGGCGGCGTGATTCTGGAGGGAGATGCGATCCCGGAAGAAGTTACATTTCCCTGCGTATTGAAAGGACAGATTCAGGCAGGACACCGTGGACAGCACGGAGCTGTAAAGGTTGTCAAGACACCGGAAGAGTTGCTGAAGGTAAAGAAAGATATTGAGAAGATCACGATTAACGGAAAACATATGGAAGGTATCATTTCCACAGGATTCCTGCCAATCGCAGAAGAATATTATCTGGGACTTACACTGGATGTTAAGAACCGCGCACTGGTAATGCTGTATACACCATTCGGAGGAATGGATATCGAAGATCTGGCAGCTAATTCACCGGAGAAATTACTCCGTTTTGACTGCACAGCAGGATTTGATGAGAAAGCATTCCGTGAGGCAGTTGCTAAGTTTGAACTGCCGGCAGAAAGACTGGACAAATTGGTAGTGATCGCTGAGAAGCTGACAGATGCATGTTTTGGTCTGGATGCAACAACCATCGAGATCAACCCACTGGCTGTTCTGGAAGATGGTGAAATGGTTGCTATTGACTGCAAATTGGTTATTGATGATAACAGCTTATATCGTCAGGGAGATTATACATTACTTCCTCGTACCTCTCAGAAGAAATCCGAGCAGGAACTGGAAGCTCAGAAGTATGATCTGACATACGTAGAACTGGATCCGGAAGGAGATATCGGTACAATGGCCGGAGGAGCCGGAATCGGTATGGCTACAATGGATACCATCAAGCATTATGGCGGAACAGTTAATAACTTCCTGGATCTGGGCGGCGGCGTTACAGCTGAAAAGACCTATCAGGCTATGAAGATCCTTCTCCAGAATGAGAAGACAGATTATGTATTTGTAAATGTATTCGGTGGAATCAATAACTGCGCAGATATGGCAGAAGGTATCAGCCGCGCATATACAGAATTAAAGAGCACTAAGCCGGTTGTAGTTAAGAGCCGCGGCTTCAATCAGGAGCAGGGCTGGGCAATCTACGAGAAACTTGGCTTTGAGCAGACAAAATACGGAACAACCGATGAGGCTGCTATGAAATTATTGAAATTAAAGGAGGGCAAATAATTATGAGTATTCTGATTGATAAGGACACCTCCATGCTGATCATCGGTATCACTGGAAAGCAGGGACGTATTCATTGTAAACATATCCTTGACACAGGAAGCAAACTGCTCGCAGGAGTCGCTCCTGGAAGAGGCGGACAGGAAGTAGAAGGAGTACCGGTATTCGAGACAGTTGCAGAAGCAAGAGAGAAATTCCCGGAGATCGAGGCTGCTATGCTGATCGTTCCAAAACAGTTCGTAAGAGATGCTGCACTGCAGGCACTGCGTGAAGGTATCAAATTACTGGTTATCATCACAGAGTTCGTTCCGGTTATGGACGCACTTCAGATTGTACATGAAGCGAAGACTCTGGGAGCCAAGGTGATCGGACCTAACACCATCGGTGTTATCTCTCCGGGCAAATCCAAATTAGGAATCATGCCTGAATACATTTATGGAAAAGGCCACATCGGCATTATTTCCCGAAGCGGAACCCTGACACATGAGACAGCTTCTAACCTGACATTCAAAGGTTACGGACTTTCTACCTGTGTAGGTATCGGTGGAGACTCGATCATCGGTATGAACCATGCAGATGTTATCGAAGAATTTGCGAAGGATGATGAGACAGATGCAATCGTACTGATCGGTGAGATCGGCGGATGCAGTGAGGAGCTTGCAGCAGCTAAGATCAAAGAGCTTGGACTTAAGAAACCGGTATGCGCATACATTGCTGGTATGTACGCTCCGGAAAACAAGAAAATGGGACATGCCGGGGCTATTGTAAGCGGTGGTATGGGAACTGTAAAATCCAAAGTAGCAGCTCTGGAAGATGCAGGAGTTACCGTCTGCCCGACTCTTGGCAAGATCGTTGAATTTATGGAAGAGTACAATACTCGTACCAATGGCAGGTTAAAATCTCTTGAACCACAGATCGATTAATCGCCTTCTAATATCGAAGAGTAGTGGTAATGGGGAATGTTCCCTATGCGTGTGGTAGGGGATGCCCTAAAAGAGAGAAAAAAATAATCCTGATGCCCGATTTTAAGAAAAAGCATTTGTTGATATAATTTTAACAAATGAAAGATGCGGATGAAAATCCGATGAAAAAGTGATTGGGAGGTAGCATCATGGAACAGCTTACAGGCAATGTGTTTAATATTCAGAGATACACAATTCATGATGGACCGGGACTCCGAACAGAACTATTTTTAAAGGGCTGCCCACTTCGCTGTAAGTGGTGTAGTAACCCGGAAAGCTGGCGGCTCCACAGTGAACCTGGAATATATCAGAGCAAATGTATTTCCAAGGATCTCTGTGGCGGTTGCGCAGATGTCTGTCCGGAGGGCGATATCTTTACATTCAGCAAGGATGAACACAAGCTGACAGGTATCGACCGGACCAAATGCAGTAAATGCATGAAGTGTTATGAGGAATGTCCATCAGATGCGATCAAGCTCTGGGGTAAGCACATGACCGTTGAAGAGTGCATGGATGTGATCAGACGTGATAAAGGGTATTATGACAGATCCGGCGGCGGAGTGACCGTATCCGGTGGTGATCCACTGGTACAGAGTGATTTCGTGGCAGCACTGTTTAAACAGTGTAAGGAGGAAGGCTTTCAGACCTGTTTGGAATCTACATTTTATTCAAAATGGGAAGAGGCAGAGAAGATACTTCCATATACAGACATCATCATCTCGGATCTGAAGCACATGGATACAAAGATCCATAAGAAATGGACCGGCGTGCATAACGAGAGAATACTGGAAAATTTGAAGCGGATTACCGATGACAATCGGGAGTTCATTCTGAGAATTCCGGTAATACCTGGTATAAATGATGACAAGAAGAACATAGAGGCAAGCGCAGACTTCATATTGAATGAATTGCAGGGAAGAATCAGGGTGTTACAGCTCCTGAGCTTCATGAGATTAGGAGAAGAGAAATACGCTTCGCTGAATATGCCATATCAGATGGATTTTATTGATCTGGATCGTGAGTCATTTACAGCACACGTTAATGAGATCGCCGATTACTTTAACAGCAGAGGTATCCACTGCGTAGTCGGGACGAAGGAAAAGGAATAAATATTGAAAAATATTTACGTAATACAAGACAAATGTTTTTAAGGAGGCAAAAACAATGAGTATGACTAACACACACACAACCGCATGTGGTACTGAGCCGTTTGATAAGAATTATTGTATTGGTTATCAGGTACATCATGCAGACTGGTCACCATTCCCGCGTGTCAATCACCTGCGTCAGACATTCCTGGATGGAAAGTACTGGGTAGATATCGAGAGACTGAGACTGGTTACCGAAACATATCAGAAATACGAGAACAAGCTTCCTCGTAAAGTTCTGTGCGCGAAGGCATTTGAGAACATCCTTCTCAACTGTACACTGTACATTTACGACGAAGATCTGATCGTAGGCGAGATCGCAGCACCTGCAAAGGCGTCACCGATCTATCCTGAGTTCTCTGTAAACTGGATCATCGAAGAGATTCTGAACTCTCCATTTGAGGAGCGTGCTCATGATCAGTTCTACATCAGAAATGATGAAGAGAGAGCAGAGATCGTTGAACTGTGTAAATGGTGGCAGGGACGTAGTGTTGCTGATATGATCGAGGCAAGACTTACAGATGACCAGATTAAAGGATCTGAGGCTGGAGAGAAGATCTTCCAGACGAACCTGTATCACTATGCAGGAGCAGGACATCTTTCACTGGACTACAGCAGACTGATGTCACTTGGTTTCGACGGACTGATCGCCGAGGCTAAGAAGTACAAAGCAGCTCTTGATATGAGAGATGTTGAGTATAACAACAAAGTTGAGTTCTATGATTCTGTTATCATTACGTATGAAGCAGCTAAGAAATACATCGAGCGTTACGCTAAGTTAGCAGAAGAGAAAGCGGAAGCAGAGAAAGATCCTAAGAGAAAAGAAGAGTTACTTGGTATTGCTAAGAGCTGTTACGAAGTAGCTGGACCGGCTCCGAAGACATACTGGGGAGCAATGCAGTTATTTAACGTAGCTACAGAGCTTCTGAAAGTGGAAGGAAACGGACATTCCATTTCTTACGGACGTTTCGACCAGTGGCTGTATCCATTCTACAAACACGATGTAG
>ERZ1034920.299-NODE-299-length-40941-cov-22.948002_pt1 | contig 40941 bp, 30 predicted proteins | sample MGYA00520688_ERZ1034920 | MGnify/ENA primary metagenome ERZ1034920 (study PRJEB33766, sample SAMN09781785) | gut metagenome | biome: gut microbiome | host: Homo sapiens | place: Madagascar | study: EMG produced TPA metagenomics assembly of the PRJNA485056 data... | reverse complement strand
AACTCATATTATCAATAATGCGCAGAGTGGTCAACTAAAATCGTTAAACCACAAATGAAATCTCCGTTCAAAGGCTCTGAACGCACATTCAAAGGCTCTGAACGCACATTCAAAGGCTTTGAACGCACATTCAAAGGCTTTGAATAGAACTTTTATGGGTTAAACAGAACATTTATATAGTATAAGAGAAAGATTTTCTCAGTATTAAGTGAACGTTTTATAGGAATTCAAGGCTGCTGACACAAGTATGGCATTTGTGAAAGTTCAGTTAAAATATGCTTTTATGTTTTGTTCTCTTTGTTTTTTTGAGTAATTTTGCAGTATTGGAAAACGAATGATGGGAAGATATGAAGACAAGAAAGTTTCATATAATAATAGGTGTAGTCTTGGGCATTGTTGTGCTTGTGGCAGCAAGTTTGTATGGAGTAAGCAGCTATATGCTCGCTTACTCGCTCAACTATCCAGAGCAGGAACGAATGACAGCCGAACATTGGAAGACGCGAATAAAGAGTGAGTGTCCCTGGATTTCGGTCTGGATGGACTCAGTGTATCAGCATCATTGCGTGAAAGACACCTTCCTGCTGATGCCTTCTGGTTATAAGGCTCATGCCCTTTATCTCTATGCCCCCAAGTCTACTGACAGAACAGCCATTGTGGTTCATGGCTACAAGGTGCGTGCCGAGGGAATGCTCCACATCGCCTATCTCTATAATCATGATATGGGGTATAATGTGCTCCTTCCCGATCTGTATGGACATGGCAAGAGCGAGGGCGATCATATACAGATGGGGTGGAAAGACCGTTGGGATGTCATCAGATGGTCGCAAGTAGCCCATGAGATATTTAAAGTGAAGAGTAAAGAACGAAGAGTGAAGAATACGTGGCAGGTGATTCATGGCATATCGATGGGTGCAGCTACTACGATGGCTGTTGCGGGCGAGAAGACTCCGGGATATGTGAAGTGCTTTGTGGAGGATTGCGGTTATACCAGTGTGTGGGACGAGTTTGCCGCTCAGCTCAAAGACCAGTTTGGCTTGCCAGCTTTCCCTTTGATGAACACCACTTCCGCGCTCTGCCTGCACAAGTATGGCTGGTCGTTTGCTGAGGCTCAGCAGATATCCCAAGTCCGTAAGAGCACCAAACCGATGCTCTTTATCCATGGCGACAAGGATGGCTTTGTGCCTTATGCCATGCTTCAACCCCTGTACGATGCAAAGGAGAGAGGGCGCAAGGCTATTTTTATCGCCAAAGGCTCAGCTCATGCCATGGCTTACCGCGATCATCATGAGGAATATACCCGTGTGGTGAAAGACTTTGTATTGTTATGTTCTATGGAGTGGGGATGATTTTTTTCTCTTACATTCGGGGCATTCGCCTTTGATGACAAAGGAAACGGAATGAGGACAGAATCCTTCGGGCAGTTCAAAACTTGGAATATGGATGTCGTCCAGACAGAAAGAGCGCTGGCACGTCTCGCAGTAGAAGTGGATATGTCCGTCATGATGGTCGCACTTGCCCTCTTCCTCGCACAGTTCGTAGTTGAGTATGCCACGTCCGTCCTCAAAGGCATGCACCACATCATGCTCCAGAAACAAGGTGAGTGTACGGAATATGCTCGATTTGTCCATCGATGGCATCAAGGTTTCCATGTCGCCAAGGCTCATCGGGGCAGAATGACTGAGCAAAGCCTTGTACACCAATATCCTGTTGGCTGTGGGTTTGATGCCTTTTCTTGTCAACTTGTCTGTAGCTTGCTGGCTGTTCATCTCTTTGGTTACTGTTGGGTGACGGTGAAAATATGAAAGCGGGTATGTCCATTTAATCGTCACTAAGGTGCAATAATAGCGTAGGTTCAGCAGAGTCTTTTCGTCATAGCGAAACTCTGCCGCCCCACGCCCGATAGAATATGAATGTTACTTGTTCTTCAACAAGTCGCGAATTTCGGTAAGGAGTTTTTCCTCTGCCGTAGGCTTAGGCTCTGGCTTGGGCTCTTCCTCCTTCTTCTTGGCAAACTTGTTGACCAGTTTGATCAGCATGAAGATACAGAAAGCCACGATGAAGAAGTCGAGGCAGGTCTGCAGGAAGTTGCCATAGTTGATGGTGGCAGCAGGCAGTTTCTCGCCGGCTACTTCCACGGTAGGAAGTGAAATCTTCAGTTCCGAGAAGTTGACACCACCGATAATCCATCCTATAGGAGGCATGATGAGATCGTCTACCAACGAACTGACGATTTTGCCAAAGGCACCACCAATGATGACACCGACAGCCATATCGAGCACATTGCCACGCATGGCGAATTGCTTGAATTCACTCAGAAATTTACTCATCTTTTCTTTTTATTATTTTAAGTTTGACATATACACCTTATTATATATAGGGGCTGCTGCAACTGTAGTCACGCATTCATACTTTTTATTTTGCAATATGGAGTTGTCAGTATGGCCCCTTAAGGCATGAAAAGACTGCGATATTCTGCAACATGCAGTCTTTTTTAAATAATTTAATACTCAATTCGTGTGCAAAGTTAGAAAAAAATTAGTAACTTTGCGCTCGATAAGAAAAAAAATTGCTCAAAAGTATTGCTTTTTGAATGTTTCAGCTCATTGGCAAGTGCTTCGAGGCTTATTAAGGTAAAAATTATTTTCAACCATTAATTTAAATATTAAACAAAATGACAAAAGTTGCTATTAACGGCTTCGGCCGTATCGGTCGTCTGGCTTTCCGTCAGATGTTTGAGGCAGAGGGTTATGAGGTAGTTGCTATCAACGACCTTACATCTCCAAAAATGTTGGCTCACCTTCTTAAGTATGATACAGCTCAGGGTGGCTTCGCTGGCAAGTACGGTGAGGGCAAGCACACTGTAGAGGCAACAGACAACTCTATCATCGTTGACGGTAAGGAAATCACTATCTATGCTAAGCCAAACGCAGCTGAGCTTCCTTGGGGTGAGCTTGGTGTTGACGTAGTACTCGAGTGCACTGGTTTCTATACATCTAAGGAGAAGGCTTCTGCTCACCTTACAGCAGGTGCTAAGAAGGTAGTTATCTCTGCTCCAGCAGGTAACGATCTCCCTACTATCGTTTACAACACAAACCACAAGACTTTGACTCCAGCTGATACAGTTATCTCTGCAGCTTCTTGTACAACAAACTGCTTGGCTCCAATGGCTGACACTTTGAACAAGTACGCAGCTATCCAGTCAGGTATCATGTCAACAATCCACGCTTACACAGGTGACCAGATGATTCTCGACGGTCCTCAGCGTAAGGGCGACCTCCGTCGTTCTCGTGCAGGTGCTCAGAACATCGTTCCTAACTCAACAGGTGCTGCTAAGGCTATCGGTCTCGTAATTCCTGAGTTGAACGGTAAGTTGATCGGTTCTGCACAGCGCGTTCCAACTCCAACAGGTTCTACAACTATCCTCGTAGCTGTTGTTAAGGGTAAGGACGTAACTGTTGAGGGTATCAACGCTGCTATGAAGGCTGCTTCTAACGAGAGCTTCGGTTACAACGAGGATCTGATCGTATCTTCTGATATCATCGGTATGCGTTACGGTTCTCTCTTCGATGCTACTCAGACAATGGTTAGCAAGATCGACGACGATACATATCAGGTACAGGTTGTTTCTTGGTACGACAATGAGAACTCTTATACTTCTCAGATGGTTCGTACTATCAAGTACCTCGCTGAGTTGAAGTAATACCGCAGAAGCGATATTCTACAATATTATAGGCCTGGCATTGCAAAATGCCAGGCTTTTTTGCGTTTAACACCCGTATGAAACCTTATTTCGGGTCTTTAAGTGATGCTAAACTTCTTTTTTTCGCTTTCTTTGTTTAGCTATATCAGAAATTTTTGTATCTTTGCCACCATGAAACAGACGATGATAACGATATTGGGTCCTACGGCAAGTGGAAAGACCAGTCTTGCTGCTGCCTTGGCTGCTGCCTTTCCTTCGCGTATGGACGGGATGGAAGCCGAGATTATCAGTGCAGACAGCCGACAGGTGTATCGCGGAATGGATATTGGAACGGGCAAGGATCTGGCCGACTATACTGTAGGGGACAAGCACATTCCCTATCATCTCATAGATATCTGCGAGCCAGGAACCAAGTACAACCTCTTTCAGTATCAGCAAGACTTCTATGATGCCTATCAGGATGTTCTTAGAAGGGGAAGGTTGCCCATCCTTTGTGGCGGAACGGGACTTTATATTGAGTCCGTGCTCAAGGGCTACCATCTCTCGCCTGTGCCTCAGAACCCTTTGCTTCGTGAGCGTCTTGCCGACAAGAGCCTGGCTGAGCTTACAGAGATGTTGCAACAGCTCAAGGCAAGGAACGGCTCGCATATGCACAACCGCACCGATGTCGACACAGCCCAGCGTGCCATTCGTGCCATAGAGATTGAGACTTATAATGCCGAGCATCCCATGCCTGAGAGGGAACTGCCATCGGTTGACTCCTTGATTATCGGTGTGAGCATCGACCGTGAGGCTCGTCGTGAGAAGATTACACGCCGACTGAGGCAACGCCTTGATGAAGGTATGGTCGATGAAATCAGATCGCTTCTCGACAGGGGCATTCCTGCAGAAGACTTGATATACTACGGCTTGGAATACAAGTTTGTCACAGAATATGCGACAGGTAAGACATCCTACGACGAGATGTTCCGAGGCTTGGAGATAGCCATACATCAGTTTGCCAAGCGACAGATGACATGGTTCCGCGGCATGGAGCGCAGAGGCTTTACCATACATTGGGTGGACGCCTTGCAGCCCATGGCAGATAAGGTGGAACAGATATTCGAGCTGACAGGCGATGTGGACAGGTAAATCTTGAAATATAAAAAACAAAATATAGATCATGGCGGTTAATGAAAACAAGTGGGGATTGCTCTATTGCCCCCGTAACGGGTGGCGTGAAGGAAAACGCTGGCTCAAGATAGAGAAGGTGTTGCGCCAGCAGCATGTCGACTACGACTTTGTGCAGAGTGAGAACCAGAAAAGTGTGGAACGGTTGGTGAAGATGTTTATCAACAATGGCTATAAGACAATAGTCATTGTGGGAGGCGACTCTGCACTCAATGATGCCGTCAACTGTCTGATGCAGGTAGACAAGGCTACTCGTGAAGGGATAGCCCTTGGCGTAATCCCTCATGGCATGATGAACGACTTCGCCCATTTCTGGGGATTCTCCGACAGCGATTATGAGCAGACCATCAAATGGCTGAAACAGCGCCGTATCAGGAAAATCGACTTGGGTTGTATCCGTTATACGAACAAGCGCGACGAGAAGTGCCATCGTTACTTCCTGAACTGCATCAACGTGGGCTTGATTGCCGCTATCATGAATCTGCGCCGCAAGACCCATCACTTCCTGGGTTCCCGCACACTTTCGTTCATCTCTTCTTTTGTGCTCATGATTTTCCAGCGCCTCGACTACAAGATGCATGTCAAGATCAATGAGGATGAGATACAGCGCAGGGTGATGACCATGTGCATAGGCAATGCCTCAGGATATGGGCAGACACCTAACGCCGTGCCCTATAACGGACTGCTCGATGTGTCGGTGGTGTATCATCCGCAGATTACACAGCTCTTCGAGGGATTCTATCTCTTCGTGCGTGGTAAGTTCCTCAACCATCGCAGTGTGCATCCTTACCGTACCCGTGAGGTGGAGGTGAAGGAGGCTTCACATGCCCTCATCGGTGTGGATGGCCGTCTGATGAACACCCCTAAGGGTAGCTATAAGATAACGGTAGAGCAGGAGGTCATCAATTTCCTGATTCCTGCCTGATAAGAGGAGCGGGCAACTTGCTCCTCTTTTTTCGTATAAAGTGGTTGACGGCTGCCAGTCTGGGTGTTGTCAACATGCTGTTTTGCTCAAAAACTAAGTTGATTTGGCTAAAAAAACATGATAAAGCAAAATTTCAACTATTTTTATCCGAAAAAACTTTGTTATACAACAAAAAATCGTTACCTTTGAACCAATCTAAAGTAATGTATTAAAAACTAAAACCTTAATATAGATCTATGAGTTATCTAAAATTCGAAAAGGCCCTGATGACTAATCTTCAAGAGTCATTGCCCAAGGAGTTGTTGCGTACCAACCGCTCTGGTGCTTATTCGTGCTCTACGATTGTGGACTGTAATACCCGCAAGTATCATGGTCTATTGGTTGTGCCGGTTCCAGAACTGGACGATGACAACCATGTGCTCCTGAGCTCGCTCGATGTTACGGTGATTCAGCATGGCGCTGAATTCAATCTTGGACTGCACAAGTATCAAGGCAACAACTACAATCCGATGGGACACAAGTACATCCGTGAATTCGATTGCGATAAGGTTCCTACCACGTTGTATCGTGTGGGAGGCGTCATTCTGAAGAAGGAAGTGGTGTTCCAGCATTATGAGAATCGTATTTTGTTGCGTTACACCTTGGTGGATGGACATTCTGCCACTACACTGAGGTTCCGTCCTTTCCTTGCATTCCGCAGCGTGAGACAGTTTACTCACGAGAATGCAACTGCTTCAAGAGATTATGCTGAGGTCGACAATGGCATCAAGACATGTATGTATGCCGGTTATCCCGACCTCTTCATGCAGTTCTCCAAGAAGAATAATTTCATCTTCCAGCCCGACTGGTATCGTGGTGTGGAGTATCCCAAGGAGCAGGAGCGCGGCTATGCTTCCAATGAGGACCTCTATGTTCCCGGCTATTTCGAGATGAACATCAAGAAGGGTGAGACCATCGTCTTTGCCGCTTCCACATCCGAAATCAAATCGCGCAGTCTGAAGGCACTCTTCGACAAGGAAGTGAATGAGCGTGCGCCACGCGACAATTTCTTCCATTGTCTGGTCAATGCAGCCCATCAGTTCCATCGTCGCGAAAGCAACGACGACAGATACATCATTGCCGGTTATCCTTGGTTTAAGTGCCGTGCCCGCGACACGTTCATTTCTTTGCCTGGTCTGACACTCTCCATCGAGGAAGACGACTACTTCGAGTTGGTGATGAAGACCGCTATGAAGGGTTATTATGAGTTCATGGAGGGCAAGCCTGTCACCGTACATATTGCAGAGATCGACCAGCCCGATGTGCCTTTGTGGGCAGTATGGGCTTTGCAGCAGTATGCCAAGGAGAAAGGAAAAGAAGCTTGCCTCAAGAAGTACGGCAAGTTTATCAAGGACGTAGTGATGTACGTGAAGTGCAATCATCACCCCAACCTGAAGCTGATGCCCAACGGACTTCTTTATACCGACGGCAAGGACAAGGCTGTGACATGGATGAACTCCACTGCCAACGGGCATCCTGTTGTTCCCCGTACGGGATACATCGTCGAGTTTAATGCCTTGTGGTATAATGCCCTTTGCTTCTGTGCCTCTCTGTGCGAGTTGGCAGGCAAGGAGAAAGATCAGCAGCAGCTCCTCGAGGCTGCCGAACTTGCCAAGCAGTCGTTCCTCGATACTTTCCTCAACGAGTATGGTTATCTCTACGACTATGTTGACGGCAAGATGATCGACTGGAGTGTTCGTCCCAATATGATATTCCCTGTAGCCTTCGACTACTCTCCATTGTCGCAGGACCAGAAGAAGCGTGTGCTCGACATCTGTACCCGAGAGCTTCTTACACCTAAGGGCCTGCGTTCACTCTCGCCAAAGAGTGGCGGATACAACCCTGTCTATGTAGGTCCGCAGAGCCAGCGCGACTATGCTTATCATCAGGGTACAGCATGGCCATGGCTGGGTGGCTTCTATATGGAGGCAAGTCTGAAGATGTATAAGCGTACACGTCTGAGCTTCATTGAGCGCCAGATGGTGGGCTATGACGATGAGATGTCATGCCATTGTTTGGGCACTATCAGCGAGCTCTTCGATGGCAACCCTCCATTTACTGGGCGAGGTGCTATCTCCTTTGCCATGAATGTGGCAGAGATTCTGCGTGCGCTCGAACTACTTGAAAAATATCAATATTAAATAAGGAGGACTGCAATATGAAAGTATTAATGTTTGGATGGGAGTATCCTCCTCATGTATTTGGTGGCTTGGCTACTGCCAATTTTGGTATCTCACAGGGATTGCATGCTCAGGGCGATGTGGATATCACTCTCTGTCTGCCTCATCCTTTTGGTGATGAAGACCGCAGTGCCGCTAAAATTGTAGCCATGAACTGTGTGCCTATAGCCTGGCGCGATGTCAACTATGACTATGTGAAGCAGCGTGTGGGCAACATCATGGACCCTAATGACTATTTCCGTTATCGTGATCATATCTATGCCGACTTCAATTATATGAATGTCAATGACCTCGGCTGTATGGGCTTTGCTGGTGGATATCCTTCCAACCTTCACGACGAAATCAATAACTATTCTGTCATTGCAGGAGTGGTGGCTCGTTCTGAGGAGTTCGACATCATTCATGCTCACGACTGGCTTACCTTCCCCGCAGGTATCCACGCCAAGAAGGTGAGTGGAAAGCCTCTGTGCATCCACGTGCATGCCACCGACTTCGACCGAAGCCGTGGCAAGGTGAACCCTACTGTTTATTCTATCGAGAAGGATGGTATGGACAATGCCGATTGCATCATGTGTGTGTCAGAGCTTACCCGTCAGACAGTCATCAATCAGTATCATCAGGACCCACGCAAGTGTTTTGCCATGCACAATGCTGTTTATCCATTGAAGCAGGAGTGGCAGGACATTCCTCGTCCCGACCATAAGGGCAAGGAGAAGGTGGTAACCTTCTTGGGACGTATCACTATGCAGAAAGGTCCGGAATACTTTGTCGAGGCTGCCAATATGGTGTTGCATCGTACTCGCAATGTGCGTTTCTGTATGGCTGGTTCCGGCGATATGATGAATCAGATGATTTATCTCGCTGCAGAGCGTGGCATTGCCGACCGTTTCCACTTCCCGGGATTCATGCGTGGCAAGCAGGTGTATGAGTGCCTGAAAGACTCTGATGTCTATGTCATGCCTTCGGTGAGCGAGCCTTTTGGTATCTCTCCTTTGGAGGCCATGCAGTGTGGCACGCCTACGATTATCTCCAAGCAGAGTGGTTGTGGTGAAATCCTAACCAACTGTATCAAGGTAGACTACTGGGACATTCATGCTCTGGCTGATGCCATCTATAGCATTTGCCACAACGAGAGTCTCTTCGACTATCTGTCTGTGGAAGGCAAAAATGAGGTCGACCAGATAACCTGGGAGAAGGTGGGAGCACGCATCAAGGACCTTTACCTCAAGACACTGGGGTGGAAGTAGGTGTGAAGTGAAGAGTGAAGTTAAACGTTCAAATTTTAATTTTTTATGAAGACAATTTGTTTATATTTCGAAATACATCAGATCATCCATCTGAAGAGGTATCGTTTCTTCGATATCGGTACCGACCATTATTACTACGATGACTATGAGAACGAGCGTAGTATCAGTGATATTGCTGAGCGTTCTTATATGCCTGCCCTCACAGCTCTTGAGGATATGATCAAGGCCAACGGACAGTATTTCAAGGTGGCTTTCTCTATCTCTGGTGTGGGTATGGAGCAGTTGGAACTTCATGCACCACAGGTGTTGGAGAAGTTGCAGGACCTCAACAAGACGGGTTGCGTAGAGTTTCTTGCCGAACCTTATTCGCATGGTTTGGCCTCTCTCGTCAATGAGGAGAGCTTTGCTGCCGAGGTGAAACGTCAGGCGGCCAAGATGGAGGAATACTTTGGCAAGAAGCCACAGGTGTTGCGCAACTCTTCACTCATCTATAGCGATGATATTGGTTTGCAGGCTGCTCAGATGGGCTTTGCTGGTATGCTTACCGAGGGTGCCAAGCATGTGTTGGGATGGAAGTCTCCTCACTATGTTTACAACTGCGCCCTGGCGCCAAAGCTCAAACTCTTGCTGCGTGATGTGCGCCTGAGCGATGATGTCTCTCTGCGTTTCAACAACAGCAACTGGGACGGCTATCCTCTCTTCGCCGACAACTATATCAATCAGATTGCTGCCCTGCCTCAAGAGGAGCAGGTAATCAATATCTTCATGGAGCTGTCTGCACTCGGTATTGCCCAGCCCTTGTCAAGCAACATTCTGGAGTTCCTGAAGGCTCTGCCAGCTTGCGCCAAGGAGAAGGGCATCACCTTCTCTACTCCTATCGAGATTTGCAAGAAGATGAAATCGGTAGGCGAGTTGAATGTTCCTGATACCCTGAGTTGGGTAGACGAGGAGCGCGATGTCAGCACATGGTTGGGTAACTCTATGCAGCGTGAGGCTTTCAACAAACTTTATAGTGTTGCCGACCGTGTCCGCATTGCCAACGATCCTCGTATCAATCAAGACTGGGATTACCTGCAGGCAAGCAACAACTTCCGTTTCATGACCACCAAACCAAGCAATGTAGGTCTTGACCGTGGTATCTACAGCGATCCTTTCGATGCTTTCACCAACTATATGAATATTCTTGGCGACTTCCTCAATCGTGTCAATGACTTGTATCCTTCTGATGTGGATAACGATCAGTTGGAGGGTCTTCTCACCACCATCAAGAATCAGGATGAGGAAATCGAGGTAAAGGACAAGGAGATTGTCCGTCTGCAGGCTAAGCTCGAGAAGATAGAGAAAGAGGCTGAAAAACTCCGTGCCGAGAAGAAGCCTGCTGCCAAGAGGACCGCTACTGCAGCCAAGGCTCCTGCCAAGAAGACCGCTACTAAGGCTTCTGCTGCAGCCAAGAAGGCTCCTGCAAAGAAAGCTGCCACTAAGGAAGAAACTACAGAAAAGAAATAAGAGTATAATCCTATAAACATAAAAAAGGCAATCTGCTGTTTGACAGATTGCCTTTTTTGTTTGTTCTATATTGACAGGTGATGAGCCTGTAGTGTACAGAGAGTAGGTTACTTCACAACGAATTTCTTGTTGTTGAAGATATAGATACCTTTCTTTAGACCTTCGTAACCTTTTTGTGCTACAACACGGCCGCTGAGGTCATAGATGTTGGTGTCTGCCATAAGCTTATTATCCACCGTGATACCAGCTATAGAGCTTGTGGCATCAGTGTAAAGAGTAAATGCCAAGATGCATTGTTTTACTTTCGGTGTGAAGGTCAACGTGTGCTCTACAGGAGAATCAAACTCTACAGTATATTTCTTTACGCTCTTGTCCTTAGGGAAGATATAAGTAGTAGCATCGTAGCTCTTGCCGTTAATCTCACCAATGTATGCGTCTGCATCTGTATAATTGTCATTGCCCTCTATATCCATCTTGACAATCTTGATGCCATCAGGAATGATGATGGTATATTGATTGGCACTGTACTTGATATAGTTAGTTCCTGAGCCAACATCATATTTCTTGCCTTTCTCGTTAGAGATAGAGAAGCCGTTGCTGAAAGAACCTGCTGTTTTATCAGTTAGGGTCTTTGAGTTCAAAGTGAAAGGACCTTTTGTATCTGTAACCGTAGAACCTGATGAGGTTGCATTGCATTCATCTGTCCATGATGAATCATATTTCTGAAGCCACATAGTACCACTGCTAACTGTAATCTTTGATCCATTCTTGAACACGAGATTATCTACGAAGCGGATGTCTATACCCTTCTTGGCTGATATCTGTACGTTGTCGAGTATCACGTTCTTGATGTGGCTCTCAGGGCGACCAACAAAGAAGATTGCGTTACCATCGCAAACATCTGTAGTCTTCACATTCTGCAGATAAATACCATTATAGGTTGGGGTAGTGCTATCCAATGCTCTTGCGTTAGCCTTGTCTACCGCAGGATCGCTATTGTAGTTTTTGTCGTAGAAGCAGTCGATAGAGAGTGGGTTCTTAACCTTGGTCATAGTGAAGTTAGTAAACTTCCAGTCTTCCTCACCACCACCACGGAGAGTACCATCACTATTGATACCAGTCTTCATACGGATACCAGCTGTGGTACCATTCATGGTGATGTTATCGAACCATACATGCTTGATGTTCTTAGTATAGCTACCGATAGAAGCACCATGGCCTGTACCGAAGTCGCAGTTCCATACATGGATGTACTGTGCGTCATTGTCGCAAACTACATTATCGTCACCATTGCTGATATTACAGTTGTAGATGTTGACGTATGGACCCCAGATAGAGACACCATCCGTGTTATGAGATGCCTTGCCCTTTCCTGCTTCTGAAGCAGGTTCGCTGATGGTTACGTCATGAATAGTAGCATGACTTGCCTTACCGCTATTGCTGATGGTGATGTTCACACCGGGAGTATTCTGAATTTTGAAGTTGCGGAGCAAGAAACGCTTACCCTGTTCGAAGCGTATCATCGCACCAGGGTTGAAGGTCTCGCTTTGCTCTTTTGCCAGCCACCAGCGTGCGCCTTGGCCGTCAATGATAGATTTTTCGCCTTCACCCTCGATAACAACATCGGTAACATTCTTGCCCTTGTTCTTTCCTCCGATGAATACTGTCTTGTTGTTAGGAGCCTTACCATATTCCACGAGCTTCAGGGTAGCACCTGCGCAAAGGTGGAGTACGGTCTTTGACTTGATGCTGAGAACTTCGGTCTTACTTGTCATCTGGTCTGTACTACCAAACATCCATATACCAGCAGGAATTACTACCATACCGCCAGTAGTAGGAACAGCATCAAGGGCTTTCTGAATAGCTTTGGTGTTATCTGTTGCCGATGTAGAGGCACCATAGTCTTTGATGTTCAACGTATTTGCTGATGTGATGGCTGGCAACTGTGGTAACTCAACTGCTGTCCATCCCTCAGGAGTGTTCTGAGCATTTTGCTCAACGGTGATTCCCGCAAAAGTCTGTGCCTTTGCGAGTACGGGTAATGTCATAAGTGCTGCAAGCACCATGTTTTTGAAAAAAGTCTTGTTCATAAATTAGGCTTATATTTATTATATTGCAAAATTACAATTATTCTATATATAATAAGGTGTAAACCTCAGAAAATTATACGAAAACGATTACGTATAAGGAATACTTTTATGTTCCCTTCCTCTTCGATGAATCTACGAATTCAGTCTTGTTCTTTGGAAGTAGGGGAGTGGTAATGAAATAAAAAAGTGCAATGCCCAATGTGAGCATTGCACTACCTATGCGCTTATGATTTCAATTTCTTGATTTCCTCTATAGATAAACCTGTGGATTTTGCAATGACCTCTAATGGTGTATTGTATGCAAGGAGATTGAGGGCGATTTCTTCAGCTTTTTCTTTTTTACCTTCAGCTCTTCCTTTTGCTTCTCCTTTTATTATTCCTTTTTCCTCTGCATGCTTATATACTGCATAATTGTCCCACATGACCATCATGCTGTTGTCGTATTTCTCCTGCTCTTCTTTTGTCAGGGTCTTTGAGTCTGCTATTTCTGCCAGTCTCTTGAATATTTTGTGCTGAGCCTCAAAAGGCATTTTCTCTAAAGTCTCCATATGCTTCAAATTATAAATCCAACAATCTAAAAACGTATTACACTCCTCTTCTTTCTTTTTGAAAAGGGGCATCACCAAGTAGATGAAACGGATTTTGTTAGAATAAACTTCTCCGCTTTCTTTGTCTGCCAGCACAACGTCTGTTCTAAACTTCTTAGGTGTATTTTCGTCTACATCGAAGTTCATGAAGCAGATTACGTAAACAGGCGTAAGATGGTAGTCCCATTGTCCTTTTACGCCTTGGTCAACTATCGTTTTAGAAGCATAAAACAGAGAGCGGTCTATGAAATAAGCCTGACTTTTGTTTTGCATCTCGACGATAATGTGCTCGCCAGTGTCAGTTGTACAAAAGACATCGTATATGATTCCTCTTTGGTCTTTTGTTTCCGGCAACATTTCCTTGTCCTTAAACTTGACATTAGTAATGTGTTGTTCTCCTAAGAGAAGTTGGTTTAAGAATTCTATCAGCAAGTCTTTGCTGTATTCTTGACCGAAGATTCTCTTGAACGACCAGTCTGAGAAAGGGTTGATGTATCTTGCCATATCTTAACTATTTTAATACCTCGCTGCAAAGATACATTTTTTCTTGATAACTTCCAAGTGAAATAATAAAAAAGTGCAATGCCCGATGTGAGCATTGCACTTCCTTTATAGTTTGTTATAGCGAAGCATCTTGTGGATGCTTGCTATTTGCTTATTCTGCTTTGTACCAGCGTGGGTCACCGATACGGTCGTCTATCTTCATTGTGAAGTTGTGGTTGGCAGGATCAGTGAAGATCTCATCTGATGTCAAGCTGCCTGCAGCGAACTCCTTGATGTCGTTAGAACCGTAAACACAATCCTTTGCACGCATAGATTCGTTGATAACAATAGAACCTGTAGTGCGGACACCTCTTGCTGCTGCATCCATGGACATACCAAGAACAGTTCTGATGATAGTCAGGTTGGTGCTCAACTTGTTGGAATCCATGAAATACTTACTACCGGCAACGTTGTTGTAGAAGGTACAGTCGCTGATAGTCACGCCGCCAGAGATAGCAGCCTTCAACTGGATGAAGTTGTGGCTTGTAGTATCGAATGTAGAATTCTTCAATTCCAACTTACCTACATTTGTGTTGACATGACCGATGTAGAATACTGGGTAACCACCACCAGTAGACATGTTAGTCATCACGCAGTTGTCAACCAAAATCTTATCAACGCTAACTACACCACCCTTTGTACGGAATACAGAACTTTCGAAGCCAGAGAATGTACAATCTGTGAATGACAATTCACCTACTGCAGCATCTTTATCCTGGTTGATGAGGTACTGGCAACCAGTATCCTTCATACTTACGTTCTGGAAACGGATGTAAGCGTGTGAGCCTGCGATGTCGAGGCACTTCTTCCAATTTAATACAGGTTTGCTCTCGCCTGCTAAGCCGAAGAATGTAACTGAAGCACCCTCAGGAATCTTTACGTTGGCATCTGTACCATCCTCTGCTGTAGAAACCATGGTGTAAGTCTGACCAGCCTGCAAACCGATGGTAATAGCAACATTGGTCTTACCAGTCTTCTCCTGAGCAGCAGTTACGATGTTTGCAATCACGTCGTTGTTGATGGTTGTGATAGATGGATCCAACTCTACCTTCTCGTCACCAGCAGGCATTGCAGCAGCAGTGCTTGCTGTAACAGAACCACGCTTTGTGTCATTGTAATAGATGTTGATGGTGTAATTGGTTGAAGGTGTCAAACCTGTAATGGTATAGCGACCTGCAGCCTTTGCCTCGTCATCCAACTCGATTGTGCGTGGCTCCTGTCCTTCCTCTTCTGTACCATCTGATACAGTCAACTTGGTAACAGCCTTGCTTGCATCCCAAGATACGGTGATGTAGTCTTCACCACGATCAGCGTTTGCTACAGCATTCATGATTTGCTCAGACTTGGTCTTGAAGGTAGTCTTTGTGCTTGAAGCATAGTGTACCCAATGGCTGGCAGTCTTCTGAGAAGAGAGCGCACGCATACGGAGTGAGTACTCTGTATCGCCGATAAGACCAGTGATGGTATAAGGACTGTTATCAGTCTCGAAGGTAAGCACCTCGTCAGAATTGTCCCATGCCTCATCGTCTTCCAAAGTAGCAGTAGTCACTTGAATCTCAAATTTCTCTGCACCATTTGCCTTCATCATGCCGGCATCGAAAGTAACTTCAGCCTCAGTGTCTGTTGGATCTACTGACAGAGATGTTGCGCTAAAGCAGCGGTCTAAGGTCGGGTCGATGTCCCAGTCCATCTTGTCAGTACAAGAGACCAATGTTGCAGCGAGCAACATGATGGCCCAAACTGAATATTTTATTGTTTTCATTGTTGTCTTTTGTTAATGATTAGAAACCATAAGAGTTTGCCAAAGCGTTTCTTGAGTCGGCAATAGTCTTGGTGTAGATAGGCAAGATGTAACGGTTCTTCACACCATGGTCTGGTGTTTCTAATGTACCGTCGATGCTTGTACCTACAAGACCTGCACTGATGGTCTTCAGGTTTTTAGTATACTCAGAGTCAGATTTGTCTCTTGCCTCTTCGTCTTTATAACCACAACCTGTAGCTTTGTTATCATAGTCATTCTCGGTCTTGCCATTCTCTAAGCCATACCAAGCGATAGAACTCTCGTCGATGCGAGTCTTGGTGGCATCGGTATAGTTGAAGTAGATAGTGGTAGGCCACTCCATACATTTCTGAGCATACTCAGCCTTAGCTTCTGCTATTTTGCTTGCCAGCATACCCCAACGTACGAGATCCCACTTACGTGCACATTCGCCAGTCAACTCCCAAGCATTCTCCTGAGCGATATCGTTCAAGAACTGCTCCTTGTTGTGGTTGGCAGCAGCCTGCAAGAAGTCACCTTCGATAGAAGTATCGTTGTTGCTTTCCTTCACACCACGGTTATGAACCATAGCCAAAGCCTGAAGTGCTGTCATGCCTGCATCGCCCTGGTAGTTGCCATTGGCACCAGCCAACTCGTTCATTACCTCAGCATACATCAACAGAACCTGTGAGTAACGCATCTTTACAACGTTAACACCAGTGGTTACCTTATCTGTAGAAGCCTTTGCAGCAGCCTTCCACTCTTCGCCCATCCACTCAGGACGCCACTTACCAATAGTGATGCCAAATGGCTTCACGCTCTGCTTGTCTGGCTTCACATCTCCAAAACCTTCTACTGTTTGACCATTTAATTCTCCATACTGTACAGGGCAGCATGTTACGTTGCGACGAGTATCCTCTTTCTCGTAAGAGTAGAGGAGGGTAGCTGTGGTATTCAACTTACCAGAAGAGTTACCTTTTTTGCCAAATTCTGATGTAGAACCTTTGATTCGCTTACCTACTGTATAGCCAAGCTCACCTGAAACATTCAGCAACATAGGAAGCTCGAAGATATTCTCTCGGTAAGTCTGGTCGAGTTGACGCGCATTGAGAAGCTGCCACTCGTTCTTGAAACTTGGGTTCATACTGTGCTTACCACTATTGATGAGTTCAGTCAGCTTAGCCAAAGCCTTCTCGTAGTATACCTTACGGGTAGCCTCGTCAGGACGCTGAGTAGGGTAGGTAGGATCTGAGAACTCTGGGAGAGTCTCGTAACCTTCCTTAGCACTTTCACGGATAGCATAGCCTGCACGAGTCAGTGCTACCTGTGCATAGAGCGCATCAGCATAGCCCTTGGTAGCATGCTCGGTAGTATAGTTGCCTGTACCTGCCCATGGTAGCAAGTTTGAAGCCTCTTCCAAGTCTACAAGCAAACCATCGAGAATTACATCACGGTCGGTCTTTCCCTCGTAGGCATCGCTCAAGTCTGGCTTGGTAGCAGATGTCTTGTAAGGTACATCACCCCAAAGGCGAACCAAGTCGAGGTAGAGCATAGCTCGAAGAGTCAGTACTTCGCCCAAGTAGCGCTTCATGGCTGTTTCTTCAGCGATAGAACTGCTACGGATACCCTCGATGGCTTTGTTGCAATATTCGATACAACCATAGATGTTGGTCCATGTTGTACCCAAGTTAGCCCATCCGTCTGCAGTACCATTGTAGTTCATGTAACCACGCTCGTTAGAAGATGTTGAGGTTGATCCCAAACCATCGATTAACTCGGTATCTGTGTTGGCACCGTATGAGATGGTCATACGGTTGGCATACATATTATCCTGTCCGAAATCACCATAAATCTTGTTGATTTCAAGACCTGTGAAATAGCTTGAGTTGAACACATTCTTCTGATCCAGAGCCGAATCTGCTTTTTGGTCAAGGAAGTCGGAGCAACTTGTCAGCATGACACTCATAGAGAGTGCTACTATTCCTAATATCTTTTTCATATTTTGTTTTCTCCTTTGTCTAAGTTAGAATGTCACGTTAATACCAGCTACGAATGAACGGCTCTTTGGATAAGCTGCGTAGTCGATACCTGGTGTCATAGGATTGTCCTTTGAAGATGTGTCCACTTCTGGGTCGTAACCACTGTAGTTTGTGAAGCAGTATACGTTGTAAGCAGTGAAGTACACACGTACGCTCTCAAGCCATGCTTTCTTTACCCAGTTCTTAGGCAATGTGTAACCTACGGTAATGTTGTTGATGCGCAAGAATGAAGCATCCTCCAAGTAGGTATCCAAAATCACCATATTGCTGTTGGCTGCTGGATTCCATACGTTAGCATTGGCGTTGATCTCGTTGAGACGGCTCATCAAGCCCTCAACACCACCATAAGCTTCTACAGTTGACCTTGAAGGACGACCGAGGTTCAAACCATTACTTGGGTCTACCCATGTGTAACGATTGTTAGAGTTGTAATCATTGATAATGTTCCAACCTGGAGAAGAATTGCTATAGAAAGAAGCTCCCTGTGCTGTAGCATTGTAGATCTTGTTGCCCAAAGAATAGTTACAGAAGATGTTGAAGTCGAAGTTACCAAAGTTGGTCTTCCACATACCATCGAAACCGAAACCACCAGTTACTTCAGGAACGGTATTACCCAAGCGCTGGAAGACAGGATCACCATTCTCATCACATTCTACCTTGGCACCACCAGGATAGAGAGAACCGCCAAACTTAGAGTAAGATTTGTTATTTACGTCACCACCTACATGACCGTCAGCCTCTGTAGCCAAGCGCCACTTGGCACCATCATAGATAAGGTCGCCTGTGCCTGTTGCAGGGTCGAATACGGTATAGAAACCTTGCTGCTTGTAGCCCCAAAGCTCACCTAAGCGGCCACCTTCCTCGAGCAGGAAGTCACCATTACCCTTGGTTACCTTGGTACCACCCCAGCTTGATGTCTCAAAGTGCTCGCCACCTTCCAACTTGTCAATCTTGTTCTTGTTGTAAGAGATGTTGAAGTTGAAGTTGAGGTTAAACTTCTTGCTGTCTATGATAGCAGCATTCAGTGCCCACTCAATACCCTTGTTAGAGGTAGTACCTACGTTCTGGTACTGACGCTCATAACCTGTTGCTGAAGGCAAAGTCTGAAGCATCAACAAGTTCTTGGTTGTATTCCAATAGAAGTCCAAAGTACCGTAGATGCGGCCACGGAGGAAACCGTAGTCGATACCGAAGTTACGAGTTGTAGTGGTTTCCCACTTCAGTTCAGGATTGTAGAGAACGGTCTTGCCGTTAGCCTTATAAGACTCGAGCATACCAGTGTTCACCTCATTGAAGCCTGGGTGCTTGCCAGCAGCATCAGCCACGCCATAAGTAGGAGAAAGCATACCAGAAGGGATGCGGTTGTTACCTGCTGTACCCAAAGAGAGACGAAGCTTCAAGTTAGAGAGCCACTTGTCGGCACCCTTCATAAACTTCTCGTCAGACATACGCCATGCCAAAGCCAATGATGGGAACAAGCCCCAACGATTGCCCTTACCAAACTTAGAAGAACCATCCTCACGCAGAGTGAAGGTCATCAAGTACTTGTCTGCCAAGGTGTAGTTGATACGACCGAAGAAAGAAAGCATATTGTCCTTAGCCTTGATGTCAACCTCGTTGCCAAGAGTGCTTTCTGCTGTATTGGTGAAAGAAAGAATCTGATCGATAGTGAAATCAACAGGGAAGTCTACTGATGTGCTGGTACGTGTAGTCTGCATATCAGAGCTCCACTCATGACCAATCAATACGTTCAGGTGATCACGGCCACCGAAGAGCTTATTGTTGTCATAAGTCAAAGTATTGGCGTTGCGCCATGACTTGTATGTGTCGCGTACGAACTGTGCCTGAGGACGACCATTGTGACCAAACTTAGAGTTGTTAACAGCCAAAGCTGTCCATGCCTGGTCTGTGTCATAGTATTTCCAGCCATAGCCAAACTCGGTCTTGGCAGTCCAGTGCTTGAATGGTTTCCATGTCAGAGCAGCATTGTAGTTCTGCTGGAAACGTGTCTGCAATTTGTAAGTACCATCCAGACGTTCCATTGGTGAGCGGCGGGAAGAAGATGAGTTTTCCTCGTCTTCATCAGCAGATACCAACTCCTGGATAGGAGCGAAGGTGATGGTCTGTGCTACGGTTGAGTTGGCAGCATTGCTGTCATTGGTGTCAGCACCACCGCTAAGGCCCTTGATCTTCTGGTATGCCATACGAGCATTGAAGTCAAAGGTCAGCCACTTGTTGAGCTTGGCCTGCAACTTAGCACCGATGTTGTCCTTGTTGTAGCCAGACTTCTCCATGATGCTGTTCTCCTGATTGTGAGCATAGCTTACATTGTACTTGAAGTCCTTGCTACCACCACTTACGTTGGCATTGTAGATAGCCTGTGTACCTGTACGGCCGAATACCTCATCCTGGAAGTTGTGACCTGCTCTTGATTTCCAGATGTCATAGTCTGCATAGTTACCATAGTTGCTACCACCCAGGTTTGATGGGTTGTTGCTGGCGCTTGCAGTTTCGTACTGGTAGAGTACGAATTCATAAGGATTGAGAACTTCGATTTCCTTAGCGTTCTTCTTCCAGCCGTAAGAAGCGTTGAAGTTTACCTGAGTCTTGCCCTCAGAACCACTCTTGGTAGTGATGATGATAACACCATTAGCACCACGGGCACCATAAATAGCTGTAGAAGAGGCATCCTTCAAAACGTCGATGGTTGCAATTTCGCTGGGAGCGATATCGCTGATAGAGCTTACTGGGAAGCCATCAACAATGTAAAGAGGAGAGTTGTCCTGTGACAGAGAACCACCACCACGTACACGAATCTTCACATCAGCATCAGGTGAACCTTCAGTTGTGGTGATGTTCACACCAGCCAACTTACCAGTCATTGCCTCGCTGACGTTAGAAACAGGAACGTTGGCGATTTCCTTAGAAGAAATGGAAGACACAGAACCTGTCAAGTCCTTCTTCTTTACGGTACCGTAACCGATAACGACAACGTCGTTAAGGCTGTTGGACTCGTCCTCGAGCTTAACGGAAACGGTTGATTTACCTGCAACATTTACGACCTGAGTCTTCATACCGATGTATGAGATCTTCAGTTTCTTACTGTTGCCTTTCAATGTTAAGGTGAAATTACCATCAATATCGGTAGCAACGCCATTGCTCTGCACACCCTGCTCGAAGACAGAGGCGCCGATAACAGGCTCGCCCGTATTGTCGATAACTGTACCCTTTACGGTTTGCGCAGATAGGCTTGCTGCAAAAAACAGCATGATGCTAACCAACGCAATTCTAATTTGTTTTAAATTACCAGACATACATTTATTTGGTTAGATTAGTAAAAAAATATATTTCTTCGCTGCAAAGATACTATCTTTTTTGGTTTTTTAATAAATATGGTGTGTTAAAATCTACGTAAACGTTTTCAATATTTGCGTAAAAAAAGTCTTTTTACGTATAAAAAACAAAAGGTGCAACACCCACGAACGGGTATTGCACCTTTTTTATTTATTCAGAAGTTTCTTTTACTTCAGTACCACTTTGCTGGTCTTCTTGCTGCCGTCAGTCATGGTCTTTACGACGATGTTGATGCCACGCTGCAACTTGCTTACCTGAACACCGTCGGCAGAGTAGATCTTGGTGCTCAAAACATCGGAAGAAGTTGCGATGTTCTCAATGCCGGTGCTGGTGCTTGCTACTGTAGCCTCGCCAAGACCACCCATCTCGTTGGCTGCACGGACACTCCATGTTGCTGAAGCATCGTCAACGGTGTATGTAGGTTCAACGGTGAAGTCAACCACCTTGCCGTCCTTGCATACTGCCCAGAGCAGAGCATAGTTGCTGTTGTCCCATGTCAGGTTGTTACCAGCAATCTTCACATTAGTTGGAGCAGAAGCCTGCTCTGTGGCAGCTGTTGGATCCCAGTCATCATCAGCGCCCATAACGGTTTCGATAGTATAGAATGCTGCTTCCTCTGCTGTGAGGACAGGACTTTCTGCTGTCTCGTTGCGACGGTTGGTATAGTTGTTTCCATCCTTTGCATCGTAGGCATCGTATACCTGCTTTCTTCCGCTCAGGTCTACTGCAGTGCCTGTAGCTGTGGTAGAGTTGTATTCAGCAAATCGCTTAGGATAACCACCGCTCATCTCGTCCCAACCTGCTGCTGTAGGAATCACTTCCATCTTGGTGTCGATGAAGAGAGCGATAGGAGTGCCCTTGCCCCAAGGACGACCGAGCTTGTACTTGCCGTTGATACCTGCGGTTGATCCGTCCTTGATGGTACAATCCTTGAAGATGTAACCATACTTGGTAGGCTGTGAAGGTACGGCGAGATAGCCTGTGCCACACATCAGGAGATCTACATTATTATAATATACGTCACCCTTACCGCAGAGGTAGTCGGTGTTGCCACGTAGGATACCACCCTCGAAGTAGAAGCGACCCTTCTGATTGTTGGATACGTAGGTGTCCTGATAAGCCCAGAGGTTGACGTTCTTACAGATAGTCTTGTTACTCTTATCGTTGAGTACGATGTCACGACCCTTGCCGTCGCCCATGCTGCTGTACATCTTGATGTCCTGGAAGTAAGTGTTTGTTGCACCGCTTTCCAAGCTCAATACATCACCACGTCCGATACCTTCCAGTACGTTGGCGATATTGTAGCCATTGCTGCTTTCTACTGCTGGTACTGTATTGGTGATAGAAGTATTCTCATTGCTTTCACCGATGATAGATACATTAGGAGTATTCATATAGGTGGTAGCACTTGGATACTGCTTGCCATCAATACCAGTCACCATGCTGTTCGGGTTGGCAGGAATCTTATAGTCGCCCTGCTTGATAAAGATGCGGAAACGCTTGCTGGTATCAGCACGCTTGGCTGCTGCTGCGAGAGCTTCTGTGAATGAACCGTCTGTTGGTACGATGAAGTCATAGAGAGCCTTGGTTACTGCAGGCTTCTCCTTGGTGGTGAAGCTGAAGGTGATGTCGCTCTGGATGGCATTGTCGGTCAAGTCGGCTACAGAACCTGCTGCGAGAGCGAAGGTATATTCTGTTGCGTAGCTCAAACCCTTGTAGGCAAAGGTGATGGTCTTGCCAGATACGGTACCGGTCAACTCCTGACCATTGAGGGTTGCCTTGGCGTTTTCTGTCAGTTTTACCTTCTCATCGAAGGTCAATACAATCTTACCATTGGCTGAAGCATTGGTTGCACCTACTGCAGGTACCTGGCTCTGGAGTACAGGAGCTGTGCCGTCATCGAAGAGCTTGGCTGTACCTGTGATATAGATCTGAGCGAGAGCGATACCGTCGTTGGTACCTGTTGTTCCCTTGACAGATGAAGTCTTGTCGGCAATCCAGCGAACAAATACTGCTGCCTGGTTGTTGGCTTCGGCTGGGAGAGTGAACTCGCCTACAGTCCAAGCCTTGGCTCCTGGCATCGTGATGGCGCCAACCTTGGTCCATTTCTCGCCATCAAGAGAGTACTCTACATTGTAGGTCTCGTAAGCATTATAATTGTAGAGCATGCTGCTCTTTACCTTGATGTCGGTGAATGCTGTGGCGTTGAACTTGGTCTGCCAGTAGGTTTCACCCAGAGCCTTTGTTGTAGTCTTGGTCCAGTTGACAGCTGCATTCTTGCCTTCGTAACCACCAGCTGTGTTGCTCTTGTCGAGCCAGCCGTATGAGTTGCCTTCAGCATCACGGAGTACGAGTTGTACGGCGTCATTGTCTGCTGCAGCAAAGTCGGCAGTGCGACCTTCCTTGCCTTCCTGATAGAAGTCCCATGCCACGATGTAGTCCTTAGCCGAGAATGTGGCAGTGAAAGCCTGGTCTGCATTCATCGTCGTCTTGATTTCTGCTGTTGTCTCACCATTGCTCCAGTTGTTGAAGTCGATGATGTCGTTTCCTGTTGCGGTAAGCGTTACCTCTGTACCTTCTTCATACATCTTCTTGCCATCTACCATCTCTGGGGCAGGAGAGAGAGTCACCATATAGTCCTTGGCACCACCTTCTACATTTACGTCGAGTGCATAGGTGTTTACCTTCTTGTAGTTGGCAGTGAGAGTCTGGTCTTCTGTTACAGTATATTTGAATTTACTCTCAGTAGAAAGCACTGTGCCATTCTTGTCTGTCCAGTTGACAAAATTATAACCGAATTTATCGGCTGCAGTCAGTGTTACCTCGTCGTTCTCCTGATATTCGTCAGACTTAGGATAGACGGTAACGTCTGCGATGCCTTCAGGGTTGGCAACTGCAGAGAGTTTGTATTTGTTCACTGCTACGAGTGTTCCGTTGACGGTGCCTTCGATAGTGACAGGACCGAAAACTGCCTGCTTGCCAGAAACAACACCGATAGAAGATGTCAGATAGAAACCATCGGTACCAGCCAAGGCTGCCTGCTGCTCTGCTGTCAGTGTGATTTCAAACTGATGGATAGCGGTCTGATCGTAAGGCTTAGTGGATGAAGTTTTGCCTTGACGCCAAGCGGTATAGGTGCCCAGTGCTACCACTTCTCCGTTAGCCTTATGGGCGCTGATAACGATTCCGTTTTCAACATCTGTACCACAGCGGTTTACATAACCGCTCACCTTGGTTGGGGTGAAAGTAAGTCCTGCAGCAGGACGAACAAACCAGTTGATTTCTGTTTGCTTAGTTCCTGAGTCATTATTAATTTGGAGACCTTTGATACCTGATGCGGTACCATCCGCCTTGGTAATTTCGAGAATTCCTTTCAAAGATAATTTTGCTCCGTAATCAAATGCAATGGTGCTGAAAGCATCTGTTGGAGAGGTTGTGTTGGCACTTGCATTACTGAGGTCGTTCATAGCAAATACGACGCTGGCAGCCTCGTTGTTGAAAGTCTTGCCAGCAGGTTTGCTTGCAATGACAGGAAGGGTAATCTTCAAATAGCTATAGTATGAACCATCGCCAATGACGATGTCCACAGTTTCAGCACTTGACGCAATGGTCTGGCTGATGACTTTACCTGAAGTATATTCTGCCTGTCCATCAATTGTTGTCGTTGTGATGTTGTTGAATGCAGCCATTTCGATGGTTGCGCCCTTGCAAGAAGGAACGGTGATGATGCCGTTTGCATTCATCTGTGCCCATTCGTCTGCACGACCTGCATTGTTGAACTTAGCTCCGCTTGGTGTTCCGTCGAGGTCAATCTTTACATCAATGGTTTCACCATCGACAGTCGCCTGGGTTACCAAAATGCCTTTCTTTCCTTGATAGTTGATATCCTGGGCACCATTCTTGTGTCCAAAATAGTAGGTGAGGGATGTTGCCTCTGTGCGGTCGGCAAGCGACTTGGTGTTGGCAGTGAACACTGGGGTCAGTGTAGCACTTGCGCTTGGAGCAGTGATGGTTTCACCAGGCTTGTAGGTGTTGGTGCCATCTGTCCAGCCTGTCAAAGTGCTGCCTGCTAAGTAGAGTGTGGTATTGAGAGGAAGCGTATAACTGCTTCCCACTTCTACCTTTGCGCTTGCAGGAAGAGTTCCTTCTGCTGTTGTCGTTCCTAAAGAGTAAGTGAGGGTAATGTCACTTGCCTTTGTAACGACTGAAACGAGTAGGACTAAGCATAGTAGTCCGAATCTTAGTAGATTTCTGTTCATTTGTTTGTTACTTTTTTAGGTTATATATACATATTTATATTGTTTCCAGTAAATAAGATTAGGAGTTAAGGGTACTGCTTTTGACTTGGGTACAAAGTCTGTGCAAACGAGCGCAATGAAAGTTTGCTTTCAAAATTGCCGAGTGCAGCTTTGACTTGGGTACAAAGGTAATGCAAAATCTTGATAGTTGTTCCTCCTTAATCTAATTAAACTCACGTAAACGTTTACGATGAATTCTTGCATTTTTGTCTTGCATTTTTTACGATTAAGTTGTAATTTTGCATCGTAGTCATATCAAAGACTAATTTCTAAAACATAAAACAAACAATAACAAACTAAAAACAAACGATTATGAAGAAATTCTTTACTCTTATTGCAGCTGTCGCTATGGCAGCAAGTGTGAACGCACAGACGTTGTCGTTCGATACCGATTATACAGCTGGTAATGTGCCTGCTATTATTTCTGCAAATGGATTGGTGTTGAAAGTTGTTGATACAAATGCCAAACTTGTTGTAGATCCAAATTCGGCTTATTTTGGTACTGCTGATTCTTATCAGAAGTTTGATAAAAGATTGAAATCTGGTGGAAAGTCTTCATCTAACAATAATTTGACTCTTACTTTGCCTTCAGATGGTACTCTTAAAGTATATGCTCGTACAGGATCTTCTTCTGCTACAAACCGTAATGTTATATTGACACAGAATGATGCAGAATTGGCTAATAAGATACTCTTAGAGTCAGAGGCTGTTTCTGTTAACATGCTGGTTGATGGAGTAGAGGTAGCTAAGAAAGTTTATCCTGCTGTCTCTGTTGCAGTAAAAGCGGGTGATGTGTCTATCACTTATCCAATAGGTAGTATCAATTTCTATGGCTTTGAATTCGTAGCTGCAGGCACTTCTGGTATTTCAAACATCAATGCTTCTGAGGCAGCTAATGAGGGTGCTACATTCAACCTTCTCGGTCAGAAAGTGGCAAGCAATGCCAAGGGTCTTGTTATCAAGAACGGCAAAAAGTTCATCAACAAGTAATTTCGTTTTCTCTTGCAGGACTTCGTTCCTGCAAGTCGCAAAAAAATAAAAAGGTCTTCTGTTTCGGCAGAAGACCTTTTTTTATCTCGGTTCGGTGTCATGTTGATTCAGGAGGCGTAAAGCGATAAGGCTCCTGGTATCTCTTCCTGCGCTATCAATCAGCACAAATTAATCAAGTCGAAATACATGATGCGGGTATTTAATGAGGAATCAGGTTTTAATCTTCTGTATTGTTTTTCTTGTTCTTCATTACTAAACATCATCTTGAAACCATTCGACTCATAAAACTTTATAGTAAAAGGATTATTGTAGGCGTCAACTAATACAAAACGGCAACCCGTTTTATTGTTTGGTTCAACAAACCAATACTTGATAAAGTTTATGATTTCACTACCAACATGCTTCGAATGAATTTTCTTATTAACCCCTAAACGTCCAATCAAGACAGCAGGATAATTACGACAAGTTTTCTGATAAGGTATATCATGCTCAATTTTCTTCTTGCGTGCATTAGGTAAATCGTCAACTCTTATACTGGCATTGGAAATTGTAAACGCTGCAATTGTATCTTCTTCCAATGAACGAAGCTTATACAAATAGGTTTTACCAAGCAACTGCTGATAGTAAGCAAAACTATCATTAGCAAAAAAATCATCTAAGTCTGCATCTCCACAAGTAAAATCACCTAAATCGGCTAACGTTTCCATGCGACAGAGCTTGCAGTTCTCGCTCAAGAACCCCATATCTATAGATTTGAATGTGACAATATCTCTTTTACCAAATTCATACCTTTCTCATAACTCGAACGTCGGGGTGTATTATTCTTTTTACGTTCAAGCATGTTCTGATATGCTTTGGTTGCCTGAGCCTCAAATTTCTCAGCCACGTCACCAGTTAAGACTGGAATAGTTGTAATTTCTAATGCCATAAAAATCCTCCTTAATTTATCTATTAATTATCTTATCGGCAAAAGTAGCAATTATTATCGAAACAACAAAACTTTTAGTAAGAAAAGTGACAAAAAGCAGTGTGTGAGGACGCAACGAAATAAAAAAAGCCTCCTTGTTGGTAGGATAGACTTACCAACAAGGAGGCTTAGCTGCGTAATAGTAACGAGCCTCTTGAGAGGAAGATTACTTCTGTACGAACTTCTTGCCAGCCTTAATGACTACACCCTTGTATGCCTTACCTACCTTCTGACCTGCGAGGTTAAATGCAGGAGCATTCTCCAGTGTTGCATCGGTTGTGATGTTGTTGATGCCTGTTGGTATAGGAGCAGAAATAGGAGCCAATTCTTTAATGATGTTACCGCTCAACTTTGTTGTAACTAAGATTCCAGTTACGTCAAGACCTTCACCATCAGTGATGCTTATCTCGGTTTTGAATTTGTCGTAAATCATCACTTTATCAGTACCATTTGTGAGGTATTGATCGGTACGAGTTCCGGAAGTTTCTGATATTATATTTGCATTCTCTACTGTTACAAGATCGCAAAGATATTTATTTGATGTGAGGTCTGCTACAGTAACCTTTGTAGGAACTGCGGTTTCTCCGTCTGTAATAGTTAATTTTTCTGCAGATGTATTTGCGGTCTTTGTAGCCTCAGTCATCTCGTTGTAAAGAGTGTACTTAACCTCTACAGTACCATTGATAATTTGATTTACATTTAATTCCAAATCTGTATTGAAGAACTGAATAGCACCTGATGCATCGCGAACATAGTACTCTGTGTTTGTTGCACCTGATTTTGTTGTGTAAACGTTCTTGTAAACTACTTGCGCATTCTTGAGAGTTAAAGTAGCAGTTGTTCCACTTGCTAAAGCCTTGAAAGCTGCAATATTTTCAGCTTTAGTTTCTTCTGCAGGAGGTGTTGGAGTTTCACCGCCACCTTGACCATCAGAAGTAATGTCAACTTTGTCTACATTAAATTGTCCTGCAGTCTTACTTTTATTTGTTCCGAAATCGTTTTTATCACCAACCGTTAATGTTACAGATGAAGAACCATTGGTGTTCTCCCATGTTGTTGTACCATTAGTTTTATCCACAGTCATTGTGCCTTCTGATGCAGTCACTGTTGCCCATTGTTTTTTACCCGCTTCAGACATTGTAAAGACCATTTTTGTCATTTTAGCACCGCTTATGGTAATGGTGTTCTTGGCATAGTGGCGTAGGTCTTTGGTGTTGGCATTTTGGGTTGGTGCAGTTTGACCCTTATTTTTCTTTGTTGTAAATGTGAAGTCGCCTGATGTGAAAGTATAGCCGTTGTTTTCCCTATTATCTACATCACTAACAGTTTTAACAGAAAGTTTTGTAAAATCAATGGTTGATACACCAGCAAAGCTGAAATTAGCAATTAATGCCAATACAGCGATCATTGAAATGCGTAAAATTTTATTCATAAACGTAAGATTTAAAAGATTAATTAATGTTTTATTTAACTCTTAGGTGAAGAAAGTGCAAACGAGCGCAATGAAAGACAACTTTCAAATTGCCGATTGCTCTTATCTTCTTTTGCAAAGTTAGTAAAAAATTAGATAGGTTGTTCTAAAAAAGGCATTAAATTTCGATTAAAATGCAAAAAGGTCGAAAAAAGGACATAAAACATCCCTTTTTCGACCATGAACGATAGGCTTTTCTTTATTTAATTACTTTGTCTGTTGCGGTTTTGCCATTGCTGTAGGTTATCTTTCTGATACTGATACCCTTGGCAGGGGCATTGAGACGAGTGCCGTTGAGGGCATAATACGTGATGGAAGCCACTTCGCCTTTGTCGACAACCGTCTGGCTGATACCTGTAGAGGTAGAAGTTGGATAATACTCATCTACTCCTGAAAGGGCATCCTGGTTTTCTGCCTTCATGATATTCTCTACCAGAGAGTTGGCATAGACTTCGATATTTTTATAATAACCCTTTTTGTCGAGCGAGTAGGTGAGGGCATCGGAAGCGTCGTTTGGATTCAGACCATTCGCCTTTTCCCATTCATCAGGTATGCCATCCTTGTCTGTATCAAAGTCTGCAGGACGTGTACCTGTTCCGAAGTTCGCTTCCGTATATCCTTTCACATCTGATACCTTGTCGATGATACCTGGAGAGTTGGTGATGCTACCTTTGTAAGTAGCGGTACCCGTCTTGGCTTCTTCCATGTATCGAGCATCTATTTCGTCGCGATAGAGGGATGCTCCTACATAGGCTAAAACCTTTTCGTATGCTTCGGCAGCAGAGTGGGTGGTTACTTGTCCTGTTGGAGCAGGTTCGTCCATCTTAATCTTGACACAAGACTTGCCGCTGATGGTGGTATGAGCCACTGCATCGCCATAGTAGTTGTTGGCGTCCGGACTATAGTATTCGCCGTTCAGGCTTGGAACGCCCTTGTCATAGCTGACACCTTTCCAGTCTTTGTTAGTAGTTTTTGAGCCTTTGGTGGTCTCGGTCGTATTACCATTAATGTAATAACGGCTGGTCATGTCGTAGAATTCTGGATGATTTTTGTCGGAGTTGTCTTTTGTAGAAAGTGTGACAAGGGTGATACGATCCTGATTTCCTCGTTCCTTACCTGTGCTTACATCTACTTTGAGTCCATTCTGGGTCTCACTTTTGAGTCCCATACTTGGTCCTGCTTTGTAGTAGTTGTTGACGATATTGATCTGTCCACCGCCAGGACCGCCATAGCAGGTGCCTTGTGCATTATACATCACGCAGTTGCGGAAATCGACGTTCTCTGCCTGTACGGTGTTCTTCCATTGGTAGGTTTTGTATTCTTTGTTGCTGGTATAGCCTGTCCATCCATATCTGGCACCATTGAATCGAGGACCACGGTTCATGAGATGAGCTACAAAGTTATGATGGAAGCTTGCCAGCTTACCGCCCCAGATACCACCATAGCCATGAGCACCCTTGGAGTGACCAGGGTTGGTGAGGCTTTCGGCTACAGTACACCACTGCATGGTGAAGTTGTTGTTGTCATAGAACGAAGCCACCTCGTCGATACTCCAGCTGAAGGAGCAGTGGTCGAAGATGATACCCGTCTTGTTGCGCTGCCATGAGGCATCAGCTCCATCGTTGATGTTCTTCTCCTGTCCACGGCGAATGCGAATGAAACGGATGATATTGTTGCTACCCGGTTGAACGGTATAATAGCGCAGGGTGATGCCTGGCGAGGGAGCAGTCTGTCCGAGGATGGTGATATTGTCGGCTATCTTCAGGTCTGACTTCAGGGCAATGACACCCGCCACATCGAAGACGATGATTCTTTTGCCCGACTTGACAGCCTCTCTGAAAGATCCTGTTCCGCTGTCGTTGAGATTGGTTACGTGTACGATATTACCGCCTCTTCCTCCAGTAACAAATCTACCATGGCCTTCGGCTCCTGGGAAAGCAGGAGCCTGTGCCATGGTAGATATGCTGATGAGTGAGGCTGCAATGATAGATAATGATTTCTTCATTTGTTAGCCTGATTGTTTTTATAGAGTTACTTGATAAGTCCCTGCTGTTCCATTTCGAGACTTGCCCAGATGAAAGGACCCACGCCCTTGGCATCGTTGTCGCGGATAGGCTCGCTCATATAGTATTCGAAGCTGCCGTCACGCTTGTAGTTAGGCTTCTTGACGTATGGACCAGGGCCAGGGCCTAAGCCGCTTACTGCACAGCAGCGTGTCAGACTGATGGTCTTGTCGGCGTTTACCTTGATAAACTGTTTCAAGATACCATTGTATGCCTTCACGCCAGCCTTGAGATATTCCTCAGAGAGGTAGCCCTTGCGGTAGCCCTTGAGCAGCACATAGGCAAACATCGAAGAGGCTGTGCTCTCCAGATAGTTCTTGTCGCTCTTCACGTCGAGCACATCGTACCATACACCAGTCTTCTTGTCCTGGTACTTCACCACACTCTTCATCGCCTTGTTCAGCAGGTCGATCACCTCCTGGCGGCGTGCGTAGTTCTCAGGCATGGCATCGAGACACTCGGTCATAGCCATCACATACCATCCCAAGGCTCTTGCCCAGCAGTGCTGGCTCTTGCCGTCTTCCTTGTTGGCCCAGAACTGCTGATGAGTCTCGTCCCATGCATGCTTCCAGAGCTGCGTCTTCTCATCGTAGGTGCGATAGTCGGTCTTCACCATCTGGTCTACCGCATCGTTGAGATATTTCTCTGCCTTCTTGGGCTTCATGGTCTGTACGGCATAGTTGCAGTAGAATGGCAGTCCCATGAAGATACCGTCGAGCCATACCTGGTTGGCGTAGATAGCCTTGTGCCAGTAGACTCCCTCCTTGGTGCGAGGCTGGTTCTGCAGCTGCTTGAAGAGCGTCTTCAATGCTTTCTCTGTTCCCTTGGTAGGGAAGAGGTTGTGCATGCGCAGGATGAACTTGGCAGTACGCACATTGTCGAGGTTGAAGTCTTCGTATTTGTAGCCAGTGATGTTGCCTTTCTCATCGATCATCTTGGCAGGATATTCCTTCAGGTAGTCGAGGATGGCATTGTTGCCTTCCTTGTAGTGCTCGTAGGTGTCGAGCATTCCCTCCATCTCGATACCCATCACATAGCTCCACTTGGGCTTGCTGCTGAAGTCGAGCAGGTAAGAGTGGGGCACACGCTTCATCTCGCTGTAGGTGAGCCATTCGCTGTAGTTCTTGTAGGGCTGGTCTTCCTTGTTGAGAACGAGGGAGCCGTTGATGACGAGGTTGTCGAACTTCACGTTGCGGGTCTTGCCGGTGATCTTGACAGGCTCTTTCACCACACCGTCGAACTTACAGTTCTTGATATTGATGTCGTAGACATTCTCCAAAGAGTCGCGGCCGATAATCAGCACGCCGTAGTCGCTCTTCTGGCAGGTGACGTTCTCTACATTCACATTGTTCACAATAGGTTCGAAACCACGATAGCATATCTCTTTTCTCTCGTAGTCGAGGTTGATCTTCACCACAGCCTCCTTGCACTGACCCACGACGACGTTGCGCATATTGATGTTCTGCACCTGACCGCCACGGCAGTTGTTGGTCTTGATACGCAGGATGCGCTCCAAGTGTGGAGAGTCCATCACGCAGTTTTCGGCATATACGTTCTCGCAGCCACCCGAGATCTCACTTCCTATCACCACACCGCCATGGCCGTCTTCCATCTTGCAGTTGCGGATGATGATGTTCTTGGAAGGCTGGTTCCAGAGACGACCGTCGTTGTTGCGACCGCTCTTGATAGCGATGCAGTCGTCGCCGGTATGGAACACGCAGTTCTGGATGAGTACGTTTTCGCAAGCCTCAGGGTCGCAACCGTCACCGTTAGGTCCTTCGTTCCATACATACACACCGTCTACCGTGATGTTCTTGGAGAGCAGTGGATGGATCACCCAGAAAGGCGAGTTGATCATCTTGACATCCTTGATAAGGATGCGCTCGCAGTGTACCATGTTGACCAACTGAGGACGCAAGCCATAGCCCATACCGAACTTACGCTCGTCGAAAGGCACACCGTCCTCTGCCATCTTGAGCAGTTTGCTGCGTGAGCCCAACTTCTGGCTCTCTTTGGTCACACCCTCCTTGTAACCGAAACGAGGGCTGCCATTCCACTGCCAGAAGGTGTCGTTGTTGCCACCTCCATCGATGGTTCCCTTACCGGTAATCGCAATGTCGGTAGCCTTGTAGGCATAGATGCAGGGAGAGTAGTTCCAGCAAGCCAGACCTTCCCAAGAGGTACGTACCAGGGGATAGAGCTTAGGCTCGAAGGCAAAGTGAAGGGTGGCGCCTTCCTCAAGAACGAGGTTGACATGGCTCTTCAACTCAATGGCTCCTGTGTTCCAGGTACCCTTAGGGATGATCACCTTTCCGCCTCCCTTCTTGGAGACAAGAGAGATGACTCTGTTGATGGCCTTTTGGTTTTGTGCAGCCGTAGCTGTAGTCTTGGCACCAAAAGATGTGATAAGGAACTGGCGTTCGGCAATTTTTGGCAATTGGATGCTCTGCTCGATACGCTTGTACTCATTTTCGTCCCATCCTGCTGCAAAGGCGCAAGCTGGCAATAGGAGAGCGAGCAATAGTGTCTTTAAGTATCTCATAATTTGCTTTAAAATAGATAATGATTAATACTGTAGTTGTTATTTTCGCCACAAAGATAATGAATTTATTTGGTAATGGTTGCGTACACAATGTTAAAAAACTCATTTTCCTTCAAAAAAGCTTGGAGTTCTCAATAATAAAGTTTATATTTGCAGCATCTTTTATAAGATTTCAATTTTCTTTATTGAAATCATTATCACGAGGTTGGTGCATCCTGCACCAACCTCTTTTTGGTATATGTATAATAGAACTTTAGCAACTTCAGAAGTTATAGAAGTTAAAGAAGTTATCACTTATCTCCTCAGCCACTAATTGTTAAAAAATAGTGTGAAAGATAATAAAAAAGTCTTCTTGTTTGGTGGTTTTTGATAAAAGTACTATCTTTGCAGTGATTTTTAACATTCCTAACACAATAAAAACAAATAGCCTATAGATTAAGATTTCTACTTGAAGAAACTAAAGAGGTTAGAAAAATGAGAAAACTCGAAGAAATGACCGATGAGCAACTCGCCTTGGCTTATGTCGAGGGCGACAATCGGGCATTCGATTTGTTACTGTCTCGCAACGAGGTGAAACTGTTCGGCTATATCATGTTTGTGGTTCACGACCAGGAAAAGGCGAATGATGTCTTTCAGGAGACATTCGTCAAGGTGGTTACCAAACTGCAGCAGCGCCAGTATGTGCCCAATGGTAAGTTCTTAGCTTGGTGCATGCGCATAGCCCACAATGTGATGATGGACATGTATCGCGACAACAGATTGCAGAACATCGTGGAGACTCCCGATGACAACGATATGTCGAAGATAAGAGACGAATACGTGGTCTTCGATAATGCGGAGAACACTATCGTGCGGGGACAGGTGATGTCGGATGTTAAGAAGATGGTCAACCTGCTGCCACCTACCCAGAGGGAGGTGGTGTATATGCGTTATTACCAGCAGTTGTCCTTCAAGGAAATCGCCGAACTTACGAATGTAAGCATCAACACCAGTCTTGGCAGAATGCGTTACGCACTCCTTAACCTACGTCGTATGGCTAAGGAGCACGATGTCTTCTCGAATATTACAATGTTTTAAGACCGTGGATGGTGGCAAGAGGGTCTTTGCTCTTGAACACATAACTGCCACTCACTAAGATATCGGCACCAGCCTCTATCAGGCGGGGAGCCGTTTCTGCCTGCACGCCACCATCGATCTCTATCAGTGCTTTCGAGCCGGATGACTTGATGAGTTGGCGCAGTCGTGCCAGCTTGCCTATGGTGTTCTCAATGAACTGCTGTCCGCCGAAGCCCGGATTCACACTCATCAGCAGCACCATGTCCACATCGCAGATAATGTCTTCAAGCACGCAGACTGGAGTGGATGGGTTCAGTGTTACACCGGCTTTCATTCCTGCGGCATGAATCTGCTGTATGGTACGGTGAAGGTGGGTGCATGCCTCGTAGTGCACATTCATCATCATTGCGCCCGCCTTGGCAGTCTGCTCTATGTACTGCTCTGGGTGGACAATCATGAAATGCACGTCGAGAGGCTTGGTGCATACCTTTGACACCGCCTCAATGACAGGAAATCCAAATGAGATATTGGGCACGAAAACTCCGTCCATTACGTCGAGATGAAGCCAGTCGGCTTCGCTCTTGTTGATCATCTCTATGTCGCTTCTCAGGTCGATAAAGTTGGCTGACAACAGAGATGGGGATATGATTGGTTTCATTCTTTGTTCTTATTTTAGTTGAGGCAGAACGCCTCGTAACGTCCATTCATTTTGATAGCGCGATAAGTGTAGGCTATCTGTTTGATCATGTTGATAGTCTTTCTCGACGGTCTCATTTCATCAGAAGTAGAATATTGCTTCATAGGCGTTTTATTATATGTTAAGTTCTTGCTTTTGTTAATATAACGACGCCTTTGCCACTTTATTATATTTCGGCAGAAGAATATTCTAAAAAAATGCAAGCGGCTTCGATGCCCAACGCAATTGCTTTCGTTGCTCATCGAAGCCGCTTTCATCTGCCATCGAAGCCGCTTGGCTTTGTTTGGAAAAACTTAGCTCCGCTTTCGCAGTTGCTAAAGCGCAGTTTGTTATTAGCTGCGCACGTTATATTTATTAATCTTCCTTATGGAGAATCAACAGGAGCATAAAAAACATTCACAGACGAGCAAGGATGCTGCGTCTGTGAATGTCGTAGAGGTTGTTGTCCCCATGATAGGGGGGAAGTCTTGTTTATTTACTTACCTTTTTAGTCTTTCCATCGGCATACTTGACGATGTAGATTTGTCCGCGTTGCATCTCCTTGCTGTTGATGCGACGGCCCAGACAGTCGTAAACTCCCATTACCTGAAGACCTTGTGTAGTAGGAGTAGAGATACCTGTCGATGTAAACTGCAACTCAACACTATTGGATGGACTGCTTTCCCCAAAGCTTCCTGTGGCACTTACTGCATAGGTGTTGGTACCATCCAATGGAGCAGGGTCAACATAGTCGGTCGCTGTGCTGGTGGCAATCTTGATGCCGTTTCTATACACGTTGTAGCCAGTGATATTGTTGGAACCGCTGCCCAAGATTTCGAGGTTGTCAATCTGCCAGTAGTAGTTCAACCCCATGTTGTCTGTATCATAGCAGTGGAATCGGATCTGCATTTCTGCTGACTGATAATCCGAGAGGTCGAGGGTGATCTTGGTATATTTGCCTCACTCACTTCGTTGTCGTATATAGACGTAAAAAACTGTATCCTCATCATATCGGGGAAACTCCGAGGGCAGAAAGTATATCCGAAATGAAAGGGAGAAGACTGGAGTGGAGTTCTTCGTGCCTATCCACCCGATAGCGGAGAAGATTCTCTCACTCTACAACACCACGGACGACAGCAAGCCTGTGTTCCCCTTAGGCGATAAGAAAGACATCTATAGTGATGTGCATACCCTTGGAGTAATGCTTGGCATCAGTTCCAAGTTGGGCTTCCACGCAAGTCGCCATACGTTTGGAGTCTTGATGCTCAACGAGGGCATCCCCACCGTCAGTATAGCGAAGATGATGGGGCACGCAGACATCACAAGCACACAAGTCTATGCGCAAGTGACGGAGCAGAAGATTTCAAGCGATATGGACAAACTCATTGCCAAGAGAGAAAAGGACAAGAATCCAATGGCATAGCGAAGCCATCATGCACCGTTCCTTGGAGGCTTTGCGCCTCCAGCCACTTGGGCGAAACACCGCAGTGTTTTCAGGTATTAGATTTTATACTGATAGCACTGAGTACAGTTTACAAACTCGGTATAGCCTACAAAACAAGGCGACAACGTATAACATCCACACTCGGTTCGTTATACGTTGTCGCCTTAATCTTACAATCCAATCACCACCTTTCCTCATTATAATATCCCTTTCATCCTATATGCCTCACGATAGTTAGCCATCAAAATCTTCTCTATATCGGATTCTCGGTAGAGTATCTTTCCGCCAAGTAGGATATAGGGAATGATGCCATTGTTGCGGTAGTCCTGCAAGGTTCTGCGGCTCAGTTGCAACTTAGCGCAAAGTTCCTTTGTCACGTAATGTCTGCACGGTTCGAGGACAGATATTGAGCATCTGACACACGTCCTGCGTGTCGAGCCACTTACTCATGGCTTTATCCTCGCTGTGCTCACGGATTCTATCCATGCGCTTCATGAATATCTCCAACTGGGCATCAAGATAGTTGAATGCCTCTTCTTCAAATACGATAAATCCCATAGTCTTCTTTTTTTGAGTTGATACTTGCAAAGACCACTTGCTTGGCACTTCACGTTTGCGAGTGCAAAGATAAGGTGTGGCAACTCAAAAACAAGCGTTTCCTGTTTCTGTGGCAGTATGTTGCCGTGGATTGCTGACTTAACGGACAAAAGCGACAAGAAGAACTTGCATAAATGCAACGAATGAACAAACAGCTACGAGTTGGGAAATATATGGTAATTATCACTGCCGTCCAGATGCACTAACAAGCAAACCTTAACTAAATTGCTACGTTATACCCAATCTGTTGCATGGTTACACTCAGTATACTAACTTTGCACTAAACAATCGGTCTACTGCGCATACAGAGACCACTATACAAACAATTAAAACAAGGTAAACTATGGCAAGAACAAAAGATGTAATCTTGACTCCAGAGCAAAAGGAGCAAATGGAAAAAGAGTATTTTGAAGCACTCAAACCATTGGAAAGTGTGAACGCTACAAGAAATCATAGTCAATATGATGATGTGGAGAACGCTGATTTAAAAGCAATTGTGGAGAGTGTTGCCTTGCAGCAAGCCAGTGCAGGTCGTGAGGTTGTGGACGATACACCGTCATCTAAAATTCCAAAGAAGCGTATCGGTGACAAGCAGCGTAAGGAAACATTGGAAAAGTATCAGGCTTCCTTCAAGTTCCGAGAATCAACGACCGCAAGCCTGTCTTCATCAGTTCTGATGTTCGAGACCGTCTTGACCGAATAGTCCGTGTTCTCGGAGGGAGACGCATGAGCATATCTGGCATCATTGAGAACATCGTTCGACATCATTTGAACCTCTATGAGGAGGTTTTGAAGCATGGCGCAAATTATAGAAATCCAAATCCTTACGACAATACGACAGTGAATCAGTAAATCAGTACGTCAGCAATGTTTCATGGAAGCAAGTGATTGCTTCATCCATTCTGTTTCGACAAATTGGATGATTCAATGCTTCGCAAGGAACAATGTTTTGTAGGGCTGCTATTGTGTCCACGCAGACACAGCAAGGTATGTTTTGAGTTACTCAAAACCTTTCGGGTTACTCCCGAAAGACCTTGCCCTAATCGGGGTGGTAGCCCTCCAAAGTCGGGCTACTATTATTTAAACATGTAGAATGTATTGTCACATTCTGTCATTCAATAATCGGGAATGATGGAGTGATTAAGATACTATTGTATGCAAAAATACAATTTTAATGTTAAATTATATATGTAAAAATACAATAAATCATTTTTTTTATATATCTTTGCAGCAAAAATAATCTCTGCTGCAACAGAGATTACTAAGTCGAGTCTGGCGACTCATAAAAATTTTAAAATAATGCATAAATTTAAAACGCCTGCAAAGATAGGCATTTTCGGTGAGAAACGCAAACGAAAGCGTATAATAAACGCTAAAGAATGTCAAAAAGATATGAATGTTGCGTTACAGCAAATTTTTGCAGCTTTTCACGAAGCTGTAAAATCGTATAATTGTGATATTAAGAAATACAATCCTCAAGACAGAGTTAGAAGTTTTGAGGCTACTTTTTTTAATACATACTTAATGAAGTCATTGAGAGATTACTTCGGCTCAAACTTGAAGAAAGGTATGTATGGAAGAATGTTTCTTTATACCAATGGATACATTGTACTGTTTAAAAAACTAAAGAAGAACAATATGCCTATGAATATTAAAACAGAGCATTTTCTTAAAATAGAAAATCAGCAGGAAGGCTATTTGTTTAGTGAAGAGGAAGACTGTATTGCACCAATTGTCTTTTTTGGATATTCCAAGTCATCTGTAGGTGAACTTACTAATCCAAGATTAGTCTATATTGATGAAGAAAAGGTCAAATGGACAATGGATGAACATGATGTTATTCCACAACAAGAGATTACACTCTTTACTCCTCTTGCAGAAGTTCAAACCGTACATCCAAAGATACGTGTAAAAAAACGAGAGGGCAACAATAAAGCAATATAATAACACGAGTTGCCAGGCTCTAAATAAAATTAATTATAATATATAATATGAATCCGAGACAACTGACATTTGTTAGAGAATACAAAGGCTATTCCCAAACAGAATTAGCTTCTCATATACAAGGCTTGTCACAATCGAATTTGTCCAAGTTTGAGAAGGGTGTTGGTCAACTTTCTGATGAAATAATTCGAAAGATAGTTGATTTTTTGGGATTTCCATCCTCATTTTATGACCAAGTAATATCTAACAACATAGATAGTGCTCATTATAGAAAAAAAGTAGGCATTACAAAAAAGGAAAAAGACTATATTGAAAAATCCATAAAATTGATTGGGTATATTGTAGACCAAATGTCTGATTCTATAGAATTTCCTCCTTTTACATTGAAAACAATAGACCTTTCAGAAGGTTTCACACCAGTGGTTGCCGCACATTTTATTCGCCGTTCAATGGGGATATTACAAGGCCCAGTAGTTCAAATATGCTCTAAATTAGAATCGTATGGAATAATCATTGTTCAATTATATGATTGTGATGAAGGTTTTGATGGCGTTTCTTTCTTAACAGATTTAGGATACCCTGTAATAGTAATAAATGGCAATTATAGTAATGATCATAAGAGATTGACTATTGCACATGAGTTAGGACATATTATTATGCATATATCACGAGACATAGCAGTACCTGATTATCGTGACAAGGAAAAGGAAGCGTTTTCTTTTGCAGCCGAGTTCCTTATGCCAACAGAGGAAATTAAAAATTCCTTGATAGATTTGCGTTTATCATATCTTCTTCCTCTTAAGCAATATTGGTTAACGTCAATGGCTTCTATTGCTCATAGGGCAAAAGATCTTGGAACTATTACTCCGGAGAAATATAAATATATTAATGTGGAACTTAGTAGAAAAGGGTATAGAAAAAGAGAGCCTGGAAATGTCTATCTTGATACTCCTACTCTTTTTTATGATGCGTATAAGTTGTTTAAGACAGAGCTAAATTATACTGATGTAGAGTTATCTGAAATATTTCATTTACCCATAGATGTTATTTACCATTTCTGTATTAACCAAACTACTCATCTCCGTATTATAAGGCATTCAACTTTATGAGTGATATGTCAATATACAGGATATTCAAATCATTTATGTCATAATAACATGTTTAATTAAAGAACATAAAAATATAAAAGTATGTCTAATAAAGCACATAACAATAATGGCCTGCGTACTATAGTTCAGCAACGTCGTGACGGTGTTGAGCACAGCAGTGCTGTATGTATGAAAAATGTAACAAAGACATACCATGCATTATACATTCAAGATGCAGTTAAGTTTTTAAAAACTATTCCGGACTCTTCTATCCAGTTAGTCCTTATTGACCCTCCGTACAATTTAGGATTAGAATATTGGGATTCTTATCCTCATTACCTCGAATGGGCCAAACAATGGATAGATGAAATCTATCGTATAATGACAGATAATGGTAATTGTGTTATCTTTGGTGGTTTTCAATTTCAAGACATGAAACAAGGGGATCTTTTAGAGATTCTCCATTATGTGAGACACAATACTAATTTGAGGCTTATCAACCTTATTGTCTGGCATTATAAAAATGGTATGACTGCATATAGATATTTTGCCAATCGTCATGAGGAGGCTATTTGGCTTTCCAAAACAAATAAGTATTTTTTTGATTTGGATTCAGTAAGAATACCTTATAATGAAAAGGCAAGAAAAAATGCATTAAAAGACAAA
>ERZ1034920.297-NODE-297-length-41040-cov-408.805783_pt1 | contig 41040 bp, 72 predicted proteins | sample MGYA00520688_ERZ1034920 | MGnify/ENA primary metagenome ERZ1034920 (study PRJEB33766, sample SAMN09781785) | gut metagenome | biome: gut microbiome | host: Homo sapiens | place: Madagascar | study: EMG produced TPA metagenomics assembly of the PRJNA485056 data... | reverse complement strand
CTGGGCGCAGTTCCCGGAGCTGCCAATCCGGGCGTAGTCCCCGGAGCTGCCAATCTGGGCGCAGTACCCGGAGCTGCCAATCTGGGCGCAGTACCCGGAGCTGCCAATCCGGGCGGAGTCCCCGGAGCTGCCAATCCGGGCGGAGTCCCCGGAGCTGCCAATCTGGGCGGAGTCCCCGGAGCTGCCAATCTGGGCGCAGTACCCGGAATCAATGTTTTCACCCGGCATCTCGGCAATAGTCCTTTCCAGCACAAAATCCACACATGCCTTGATAAATCCGGACAGTCCCAGTTTTACGCCGATTTTCAGTTTTCGGGAGCAGAATTTTTTCTTATCATCCGTCTTTGGCTCGTCCAATGCTTCAACTTCCGCGAACTCGTTCGGCGTACCATCAGGGCGAATCAAATCGTAGTAATCCAGCACGTCAAATGGATTTTCGCAAAAGTGCATTCCCTTTTCACAGATTTTCGCTTCCGGCTCCTCGAAGACGGTATTTTCCTGATACTGCTTATCCTTGCAGATCAAGCCGGGGTTGAATCCTTTGTATCCTTTCATTTTGCATTTCCTTTCTTCCAGCATTTATTTCCCTGAGGCACCTTCCCCCACTTGGGCGGGGTGCTTTTCTGCTTTACTGGCTTGAAACAGCCGTACATTTTCGCCTTGCTCATGCTCAAAAACAATCCCCTCTCTCACCAAATCCGGGTGTTCGTACCGGAAAAATTGGCGTTGTTTTTTGTGGTTTTTCCATAGTTTCATGATGTTTTTGTTCCAGTTATCGATGAAATACGTTTCCCATGCCTTGCAGCCGTCCCCGTTGGTGGGGCAATCGTCCCGCGTGCAGTTTCTGCAAAAGGGGCTCTCGGAATCGATGTACTGGCCGGAGCGTTCCTTTTCCCCGCCTACTTCGTTTTTCATACTCCACCGCCTTCCGGTAGCTTTTCAAATTCCATCTTTCCGGCCAGCTCGGCGATAAAGCTCTTTACCGCTCCGGGGAGCTTCTGGTAATCGTCCTCCCGCTTCTGGCACACTTGGAACGATCTCTGGAAATTCGATGCAACCACGGACTGCACCGTTTCTGCGTCCATAAGCGCCCATTCCTTGAGCTGGGCGGGGCTTCCCACCGTCCGCTGTACCGCCGGTGGCAGCTTACGAAACTCGTCCTCAGCGCCGTATACGCTGTTTCTCAGCGCACCGGCAACCAGCCCCCATGCTTCCATCTGGGTCATCTGCTGGGGCGACTGCATCCGATGGAGCATATCTTTCAGCTTCCCGATGGTGGGCATAAAGCCGCCGGTATCCGTCGCTATGTACGCTTTTGCAGCGGCGGCAACGGCCTCAAATGGCTCTTCGGAAAACATATCCGCCCAAAGATTGACTTTCACGTTTGCCGCCTCTTTGGACATTCCCCGGAAAGAATCGGGATAATTTGCCTGTAAAAGCGTGAGAATCTGGTACGCTTCCTGTTTATCCATTCCCAAATTCCTCCCTGTACATTTCTGCCAAACGGTCAACGCCGCTGGTATAGCCGCTGCGGGCTTTTGCAAGCTTAGAAAGCCCCCAGCCGTTCCTATGGCATCTCCGGACAACCAGATTCCAGTCCCGCCACTTGTTCTTGTTCCCGGTAGATTGCGCTGACTCATCGACATAGGCGATGCACCGCTCGACCTCGGCCTCTCCGAAATCGTTTAACAGGCGGTTGAATTCGTCGTCGGTGAGCTTTACCCAGCCAAACTCCCCGTGAGGATTTTTGGCTTGCTTGGCGGGCGCGCTCTCCCCCTGGGGGGGTAGGGGGGGACTATAGGGTTCGGGTTCGGGTTTGGTTTCGGGTTCGGGTTGGCTTTTTTGGGTTTCCCTAAAACCCGCCGGGTTTTTTGGGTTTTCTTCGGTTTCCGAAAAACCCGTCTGCTTTCGCGGTCTGCCGCCCTTTGAGCCATTTTCAGCGTTTGCGGCGTAGCGGCTTTCGTAGCTGGCCTTGTAACGATCAACGGTATTTTTGCAACGCTTCCAGAATAGGCGCTCAGTGCCTGATATTTCCGGCTCGTTGCCGTCAATAGAATATTTCTGCATTGCCCGGATAAGCCGCCCGTATTCTTCGTCTGAAAGCCCGTCCAGCTCGTCCAGAAATTCAAATGGAATCGGTGTGTAGTCTCTAGCCAACCGTCATTCCCCCTTGACGATGGAGTACCGCGCGAAGCACGTCCGTTCCCCGTATCGGTTCTTCCCGGTGACGGTTTCGCTCTTGATGGGAACGCCTTGCGCTTTCAAGTCCCAGATTCTAGCACCCAGCCGGTAACAGCCGTACTCGGTAACAGCCTCGGCCTGGGTGATACTTCCATAATCCTGCAAATGCCGCAGGATACGCTCACACTGTGTCACGGGGTGCCTCCTCTCCGGTGAGACGGACCGCAACGCATGGGCGGGTGCCGTACCTCTTGCAGACTGTGGCGTCTGTGATAGCTGCGTCATCCTTGTAGGCGATACCGTTCAGGGCATCACACACGATCTTGCCTATGTTGTCCCAGTCGGGTTTCACCATTGGCAGAATCTGATTGTCAATCGCTTCGGCCTGCCTGCGCTTGCTCCACGAATGGGGAACGGGGTAGATTGCCGCAATGTCAACCCGGATAGTGCCGGTGAACTTTGCCCCGTGGGCTTCGCACTGGTATGCCCATGCCACCAGCTTTTCATAGTCCTTCGTTTTCTTTGGGGTGTATGTCGCACCGTTCTGGGTGAAGCGGGGGCGCTCCTTCCCTTGCGGAACGCCGGGAATCGTAAATTCAATCGTCACGTTTTCGCTCCTTCCTTTGGAGTTGGCGGTTTCACCTCCCACCGCCAAGGGAAAATGCAAACTATACTATCAATCTTTTCGAGGAAAGATTGATTTTCCCGGCCTAGAACGGTAATCGCGTGTCGTCGTCTTCCAGCAGTGGGAGGTTCGCCGCAGGGGCGGGAGCCTGATACGCCGGTGTGCTGTATCCGCTGTCAGCCCCAGAGCTGGGCTGAGCGCCGCTTTCCTTGTTACCGCAGAAATAGACGTTGCTCACAAGAATCTCCGCCTGACGGCGCTTCTGACCGTTCTTGTCTGTATACTGCCGGATTTGCAGCCGACCGGAAACCGCTGCCAACTGTCCTTTCGAGAAATACTTTGCAACGGTCTCTCCGGTGCCGCCCCAAGCTACACAGTCCAGAAAATCCACTTCCTTCTCCCCGGTCTGCTGATTCTTGAAATCCCGGTCACAGGCCAGCGAGAAGCTGGTCACAGCCTTTCCGGAATTGGTTCTCCGCAGCTCCGGGTCACGGACGAGGCGGCCTTGGATTGCAACCTGATTAAGCATTGTCTGCCTCCTGAGAAATCACCTCGCCGGTGTCCTGATCGGGCACAATGTCGGTATCAATAATGCCGATCAGCGCGTCTTCCGCTTTGGAATCATCCGCCATAACATCGGCCAGCTGCTTCCCTTCGTCGCGGGTCTGATAATCGATGGACATAACGCCCCACTTACCAATGAGCTGGCGGTATACGGTTTTCCGCGCCATGGCGTCCCAATCATCACGCCAGCCCTTTCCCTGATACTCGCCCTTTCGGAACTTCCGCTCGTGGGCTTCAATGGCCGCCTTGCTCATGTAAATGGTCTTCTCCGCGCCGTTCACAAGTCGATAGTAGCCGACATAGCCGATAACCGGCAATTTCTCCCGCTCTGCTTCATCCTCGACGAAGTCAACCACAACTTCTTCTGTCAGGCGATTGTAGCTTTTCAGCTCACCCTTGCGGATATCCACCACGTTGATGGTCTTGTATGCGCCGGTGCGAAGCGCCAACTGGTGCATACCCTTCCAGCCAAGAATGAAGGTCGCCTCCATCTTTTTTGTTCCGGTGTCCTTCTTGTAGTTCTTGAATGGGACGATATAGGCATATCCCAAGTTCTGGTCGACGGGCAGGTCATACGTTGCAGCCTTCAATGCGGACTGGATAACGGTCATGGGACTTTCCATAAATGCCTGCTGCATATTCTTATCCGCATTCACCATCGAGACGATGGAAGAAACAAACTGGGGGGCGCGCTTGCCAAGCAGCTCGTCAAAGCGTTTCCGCATACCGTCCCGGTCGAGGAATGTGTTGAGCATTGCGCCGATGGACTGCTGAGCAGCCGCAGCGGGTGTTTGCTTCTGTACCTGATTCTGAATAATGTTTGCCATTAAATATTCTCCTTTTTGAACCGGAAAGTTCTGCTTTCCGAAGATTTGAAATAGTTCTGTGGGATTTCTCCATGGTCTTTCTCCCACTTCTTTCTATCGAACGTGGAGCGCTTCTGCGTCTTCCATGTGACGCTGTAACTCCCGTATCCGCCCCGCTCGGCGGTTCCCATGGCCTCCATGATACGCGCCTGAGCGGTTGCTTTCTTTTCTTCCAGCGCCTTGATCTGCTGGCTGCATTCGTCCATGATTGCCAGGTCAACGGCACAGCCGGTCAAATCCATTTCGGTGTCCGGGTCGCTGGCCGGAAACTCTGCGTTCAGGGCGTCAATGGTGGAATCCATGCCGTCAATAGCCGGGGGCGTTTCGCTCTGGACGTTATCCCAGAAGCTTTCCTCCGCCTCTTTCAGGGCTTCCAGCTCTGCCTCATCCCGTTCGATGACGAACACCTTGAAGTCGATGCCCAGAACCAGAACCGCCAGATACCAGCGGTCAAGGCCTGACACAAGCAAGTAATGGCAGCACTGTGCGTAGTAAGTAGCCGGGAACTCGCCGTTCTTGAATTTGCTCAGGTGCAGGGCATTGGTGGTCTTGATCTCTAATCCTGCCCGTTCACCGATGACCAGCCGGTCGTAGTTGGCGTGAGCGTAGGGCATATCGTCCCGGAATACGGTGTAGTTCTCCCGGCGCACCTTTTTCCCGGTAGCTTCGGCGAACCGCTTTGCTACGTATTCCTCCAAGTCCGTGCCGAGGCGTACCGCCTCTTTCTGGGAAATATCCTCCGGGATGACCTTCCCGGTTTTTTCCGCCCACAGGGCATACGGTGACTTGTAGGGGTTCAGCCCCAGAATGGCGGCGGCATCAGAACCACCAATGGTGGTAGAGCGTAGCGTTGTCCATTCCTCTTTGCTCATGGTCGCGGTTGGAATTTTCCATATCATTCCTCCACCTCCGCTTCCTCGTTGAACTCCGTCATGGAATCGATGCAATCCAGGCAGTAGAACTCATCATGCGCCGGGATATATACCAGTTTGCTGTCTGTTATGGGATATCCGCACCTGGCACATTTCGGGAGCACCGCTTCCTGGGAGTCGGCATCCGCCGCCAACTGTTCAGCCTGTCGCCACGGCTCCATGCTATCAAAAACGTCCATTGACTTTCCTTCCTTTATTTGATATACTGTGTAAATGGTAGAGATTTTTTATATCGCTTGCCGTCCCCGGTGCTGTAACATCGGGGACGGCTTTTTCTATCAAAGAACAACCACGACGTGCCCGCTCTGAATTTCGGATTCCAGCGCCTTTTCCAAGTATTTCTTTACCGTATTCCGGGCGGAAAGCTTCCACATGCCACCGTCGGCTTCAATGAAAGAAATGTTTCTTTCGTTGATACGAATGAGAAATTGAGATTCCGGCTGCTCAACCTCCTGGAACGTGCGGTAAGGCCGCAGCTTGATAATGGGTCGGATGGACGCATTGGATTGAAGGTCGATGCCCTTCTTGGTGACAACGCTGGTAGCAACGCCATTGTCGTTGTACGTGACTTTGCTCCCGGTGGTGATATCGGATAGCAGTTTCAAGGCATACTCCGTATCCGCCGTGGGCTGGAATCTTGTGCGCAGAGCGATCAATGCCTCTTCGAATGGCAAGGATACCTTCTCATTCCAGCCAGGAACATCGGTCGCATTTGCAGTATACGGGTACTCGCGGTTGTTACGCAGCTCCGCAGATGGGTGGGTGAAGCACTTTACCGTTTTGTGATCGGGAATCGTGATATAAACGGTGCTGTACCTCCCTACCGCCTCCGTTTTTACAAACGCTACCATGGCGTCGAGGCTGGAAAGCTGGATATTATCTACAATTTCCAGATCAGGCTTCACCTCGGCATAGCTACCTTCTGCGTCCGCAATGAAATCATGGTTTCCGGACGTGAACAGGTGCGGCGCACATAGTCCCTGAATTTTTTCGATTGCTTCTTTCAACATTGTTTTTCCTCCTATCAGGCCATTTTGATTATTTTCAGAGACGCGGGGGCTTCCTGCTCTTCTCCGTCCATGGACATCTGCCCCGGAACCTGGGGCACCATTTCGACAACCTGGCACTCTCCAGTGCTGTCATCCCCAGCAACCCAAAGGGTTGTTCTCGCGGGCGTAGTAGGCGCAAGTGCTGATTTTACCGCAACGCTGACACCGATGTTCTGCCGATCATCGTCCGGTGTAAACTCGATTGTGAGCGTCAGCTTTCGCTTCTGCGTCGGTTTGGTGTTGGGGTCAAGGATATTATCAATGACTTTCGCCATCTCCAAATCCACGCGCTCCTGAAACGCGCCCCTTGCCATCTGCAAAATTGATTTTGGATCGTACATTAGAAATCCTCCTGTTTTTAAGATGTGTATCCTTTATCGTCCTCTGATGCACCGTCCGATACCGGCACCCATCAGGATAGCGCACACCCACATAGCCGGGACTGCCGCCTTGTCTGCCAGCAAATCCGCCTGCTGCCACCAGAAAAGCACCAGATTCAGCCCCGCATATGGGAGAACACGGAAAACGCATTCCTTGATATTGAACGGCTTCCGGTTCTCCGGCACCGGCTCCCACCGGGCATCCATGGGGTTGCTTCTGGTTGCCATATCGTTCACCTCCTGACCTGATGATTTCGGTGGACGACATCGAAAAGTTCTACGTTCTCGTCGTCAAACGCCTTGCTTTCCTTCGATTCCATTAAAAGGGATTCCCGCAGATGCTCATTTTCCCGGCGTAAGCGGCGGTTCATTTCCGCCATGGTGCGAAGCTGGGCAACCTCATTCGGCATCATTTGGATTTCTCCTTGTAAGGCTTCAAATCCCGGTCATCCACGAACTGGAATTTCACGCCGAGACAATAGAGATTACCAATAGCGCTTATTGCTTCCAGCGTAACAATATCCCCTATTGCAAAGCTATGATGCGGGGTATAGCGTTTCTGTACAACCACAAACTTGTCTCCAACCTTGGGCTTGCCCTGTTCACGCTTGCTCTCCTTTGGCTTGTCCTCCTTGCGCTTCTTCTCAAACAGCCGCTCAACGGCGACCTTTGCGCCCTCCGCTCTGCTGTAGGTATCCTTCGGATTGCACCGGGCTTCTGCGGTCTTCACGTCCCGCCCACCCCGTTTCAGCGTGGCCGTGGTAATCATCCCGTCAAAGCGGAGTTCCACGGTGTAGGGTTTCCGCGCAGACTCCACAAGGCCAGCGATCATGCCTTCGTACCAGAACCAATGGCGGGAAGGATCATCGTGATCCGCCTCCATGTAATAGTAAACTCCTTTATAGTTGATCCCGGATTCTATGATCGTCATGGTCTTTCCCAGCCACTTGTCCATCTCAGGGTTCCAGTTCTTCTGCGGCCTCTTGCTCACAATCCGCACCTTATCCCCAACTTTGTATTTCGCCATAAATAACTCCTTTCAATTTCGGCATTCTGCCGTAGATTTCAAATCACTGCCATTCCCTTGCAAACGCCCGTATCTCCTTCTCCGAATACCCCAGGGTTTTCAGGATCACTGCCGGGTTGGGGTGGAGGGTGGTCACCAGCTTTCGCAGGACACTTACCCGCATTTCGGTTTTTCCTTTCTGGTAGTTTAGTATATTCTGGTACCCCTCGCCGATGCGTTTCCCAAGCGCCGACGCATTATCGCTCTGAATCCCCGCCAGGGGACAGCAACGGTCGATTTCCTTCCAGAAATCCTCTGCCGCGTAGCGCTCGGCATACTGCCGGATTCTAGGCATTGTCTGCACCTCCTCTCATATAATCCGAAATTCGTTTATTCACGTCTTTTTTTATTGCATATTGTCCTTCGCTGTGCTATTCTGGTGGGAAAGCACAGGAAGAGGCGATTTTATGTCAATTGCGAATTGTATTACGTTCTGGATAGCGGTCGTTGGCTTTGCACTGTCGATTTACAATTTTGTAAAGAGCCTGATTGCCAATCACAAACGGCTCTGTATTTCGGTCAAGCAAATCTACAATGAGGCCAAATTCACGGTTATGCTAGTCGAGTTTACAAACAAATCCCAGCTTGGAATTTCCGTCACACGCGGTGAGATCAACGGCGTTCCTTTTGGAGAACAGTCAACAACACTGTACACTTATACCCACCCGGAGCTGAATAAAAGGCCAGTTATCAACACCGAGATTCTCCCCCTGTATATTGCCCCGCTCGGATCATCGCGCGTTCTTCTTCGGACGGAACATGTCCTTCCTGTGTCCGGTGACCCTTGCAAGGTGGTTCTCGGAACATCTCGCGGCCGCGTTGTTTCCAGGACTCTTGCGCTCCCAGAGAGTTGCGGATGTTTTGTATCGCTGTTAGAGTACCTAGAATGATGCTGGAAATGCCCAGGCCAAGCGATGCTATTTCGATAGGTTCCATTCTTCTCACCTCCCGTTATCTGGTTTGCTAGGCTTGGTTGCCTCGTTCTCGCTTGATGATTGCTTCCAGCGCGGTCTCCATCCGCTTTTGAATATCGGGCGGCTTGCGTTTCCCATTCAGAATCATGGAAATATAAGCTTTGTTTACGCCCATTTCGTTTGCCAGCTGCTCATAGGTGATCCGCTCATTGTGCATCCGCCCGATGAGCCGCCCCGTCCATTTTTCGGGCATTGTATTCCTCCTTTCAGTTAAAAATGTTGACTGCGGCGGGAAAATTTGGTATGCTATCTGTAGCCCTCTCTAGGGCAAATCCAAAGGAGGTGGCTTTTTTGACCAACCTTTTGTTTTTGCCTGCTCCCTTTCCATTGGGTCGCAATAGTGGTTGCCAAAGCACGTAAAACTGGCGTAAAATGCAGTTTGCTTAGATATGGCGGATTCTCAGTGAAGAGGTAAAAACTCATGGTGATATGCCGGTAATCATATCCCACCATATCTCAGCACTCCCGTTGGCTTGCCAGCGAGAAGGCCATGCGCAGAACCAAAACTGCGAAAGTGACAAGATTTTCCGAAGAAGCCTAAGGGTGGTCTTAGACGGTGAAAACCTGCAGGGGGATAAAGGGTAAACAAATTTGGCATAGGACGATGGAGATCACCCTCCATCGTCTTTTTGTTTCCCGCCACAGTCATTTTGTGGTTGCAAAAGTTAACAAAGTGTGCTACTATGTACTTGCGAGGAACAGAATAGCTTTGACGCAGGACTTTTCGTCTTGGGCCTGGGATTTTGTGAACTTTTTGAACCACTGTGGCTATTGTAGTACAAATCGTTCCCATTGTCAAGCTGTTTGTGTGAACTTTTTGTACTTCTGCATATTGCACAAAAATGGGGTGTTTGTTTTGTCGTTTTATAACAAATATATTCGTCTATGTACAGAAAAGGGAATCAGCCCTAGTGCTGCCGCGATTGAAATCGGGATTCGAAAATCAAATGTCACTTATTGGAAAAGTAACAGAAATAATCCTTCGGACGCGACCTTGCAAAAAATCGCCGATTATTTCGGCGTCACTGTTGAATACCTCAAGAGCGAGGAAACAAAAAATGCCCCGATGCCTAATGACATCGGGGAGGAAAATATTCTTCGGATGTACCGTTCTTTGTCTACTGAGGAAAAAGGTGCGTTGTACACCTACGCCCTTTCCCTAAAAGAAAAACAGAAAGAAGGAAAATAATTATGAAATTGGATTACGATGGGTTCATGATGTACGCATCCATGCACAACGAGGATATCGCGCAGGATATCGTAAAGGCAATGGGCGATTCTTGGAATGAAGAAATCACGCTTTCGGAAGCCGATCTTGCTCTGATTGCGAAGATTTCCGTTCTCTCTGTACAGGCTGTTCTTCGCCAGTATCACGAGTGGGCGAATCAACAGCCATAATGCCCGCCTTGATACCCGCAATAATTTCTTTCACAGAAGTTACCGGTTTGCTCATATTTTACACCTCCACAGTTGGTTTTTTGTTGGTTTCATCACTTATTATACCACAATCTGCGGTTTTATCAAGTGGTGGCCGTTTGGACAGCAGATCGGAAAAGAAGCACAGAAGCCTCCGTTTGTTTTCATCTGTTAATGTCCGGTAAACGCTGATAAAGCCCTTTTCGTCCGCTGTCATTTCTACCTCTCCTTTACTTTTTATCATTATCGAACGCTTGTTCTGCTTGTGTGCTAGTTATAACATACTATCTGTCCAATAAAACGGACTAATTAGGGGTTTCAAAAAAATTTTTGAATTGCCCCGCCACCCGTGCCACAAGGTGACGGGGCTTTGCCGCCGGAATGGTGTGTCCCTTGCCGGTTGCAATATCACCATAGCATTTTCAGCTATAGAAAGTAAACCACACATCTGATTCCGCCGGAATCAAATGTGAACAATCCAGTATCAAATTTAATAGGAGGGCGAATTATGGATTCAAATACAGGCCAAACATTCATCGAGGAAATGCAGCCGAATTTCGATGCCCTCCCGGAAAGGCTGAAAGACGAGAAATTCCGGAACCATCTGACGAATCAGCAGCTTTCTGACGTGTCCGGCGTTCCTATCGCCACAACAAGCCGGATTCTTTCCGGTGCCGTATCGAACCCCGGCTTTTTCCATATCGCCGCGCTGTGCGCCGCTATGGGCGTGTCAATGGATTCCGTTGCAGGTGTTCACCCAAGCGGAGATCAGGCGGAAATAGACCAGCTCCGGCAGGAGATAGCATACAAGGACGAGATAATTGCCGAGAAGGGCGCGGCGATAGACCGCTTACTGGACAGGAGCCGCATTATGGAGGCTGGTGTCGCGGCCAGAGATGACCGCATCGGCAAACAAAATGAAGAAATAAAGAATGTCCGCAGCTCATACAAAATCCTTGTGTACGGGCTGTGCGGCGTTTGCATTACGCTGACATTTGTGTTGGCAATCTATGTGGCTCTGGATAGCCAAGCGCCAGACCAGGGGCTGATACAGTCTGATAATGTTTCTCCGGTCGTATGGGCAGGTGCGGCGGCTGTTATTGTACTGCTGTTCGGCCTTCTGCACTTCACTGTAAGCAAATTATCAAAAAAGAGGGATACGCTATGGGAAGAAAGAAAAAAGAGCCGGGGGTAAAACTCCCGGCTATAATACAACTCCCGTCAGGGTCATGGCGAACAAGAATCTATATCGACGGCCGCACAGTATCCATAACGAAAGACACCTACGACGAATGCGCGGCGGAATACCTCGCCATGAAGCACGGGGTCATTGAAGCGAAAGCCGCCCCCATGAAGCACGGGGTGCCGCTGGGGGACGCTCTCGACAAATACATTTCGACCCGGAAGGGGTTCAAGTCACCGTCAACGATTTATGCGTATGAATCCTACCGCAAGCAGCGCTTCCAAAGCATGATGGGGGCCGACGTGTACACCACCACGGACGAACAGTGGCAAGCCGCCATCCGCAGGGAAGCAAAATCACTGTCCCCGAAATATATTAAAAATGTGTGGATGCTGATTTCCGCAGCGATATTCGAGGAAACCGGACGCAGGCCGCGGGTGACCCTGCCGGAAAAGGAACACAACGAAAAGCCGTACCTTGATCCGGATCAGATACCGGTGTTCCTGCAAGCCATAAAAGGGGAATCGATAGAAATTGCCGCCCTGCTGGAATTATCCAGCTTGCGCAGGTCTGAGATGCTGGCGCTGACGTGGGACAAGGTCGACTTCAAGAACGAAATAATATATGTCCACGGGGCAAGAGTTGCCGGGGACGGCGGCAAGCTGGTTCACAAGAAGCAGAACAAAAACGATTCCTCCCGGCGCACGGTGCCGATTATTGAGCCGCTAATGGAAGCACTAAAGGCAGTTGATAACAAGGAAGGTTATGTCGTCAACCTGACCGGCGGGTGGATATGCACAAGGATAAACGAGATTTGTTCCGCCAACGGCCTGCCGAAAGTCGGGAACCACGGATTGCGGCACAGCTTCGCGTCTCTGGCTTATCACCTCCAGATACCGGAAAAGATAGCAATGGAAATTGGCGGGTGGGCAGATGACGGGACGATGCACAAAATATATACACATCTGGCACAGAAAGACATTGCAAAACGGGCGCAGGATTTTCGGAACTTCTTTGTGTCAAATGCGGATGAAAAAGCGCAAATTTGACACGCCATTTGACACGGATTTTGAAAAAGCATTGTATACCAACGCTTTTTGGAATTTTAATCGTGGGTTCGATTCCCGTACGGGTCACCATGGCAGAAAACACCCTAGAACTTGTTTCTAGGGTGTTTTTATTGGTTTTACCGCTTTATTCTGAGAACTCCGAACTTTTCAGTGGTAAAATATTTTTATGAACTATAGATTTTTGGCACACATAATACAGTTTTTGGGTGCAAATTTGACACGCCATTTGACACGAAATTTGCCACGCTTACCGCTTATACAGCCCCTGCACCACTCCGACGTTCTCCGCCCGTTCAATATTCCGCTTGTGCAGGTACTCATAGACGGCCATCATGGCCGCAGGCGGCTCGCCCTTCTGCTTGCGGTATTCCTCGATGTGGGAAACAACGGCCTTGTGCAGGGCGTTCATGTGGTTCATTTCCTCCCCGCTCAGCCTGTAAAACAGGTCTGCCAGCTCCGGGTCGTCGTGCTTGTATTCCACGGCCAGCTCTGCGTAGGTGTGCGCGTCTTCCAGCTCGTCCTCAATGTGCTCCATCAGCAGTTTGATTTCTTTCATCTGATGCCCTCCTGAATGTACGCATACAGCGTGTCAATGTCCTGCCTTCCCAGCTTGAGCGTAAGCCCGATTCCGGGGATTTTTACGGGCAGCGCCTCTGTCCCCATGTATGGCTTTGCGGCGTTGTACAGGGCGTCAACGTCCACCGTGCCATGCTCCATATCGTAAACGCCCAGCGCCTTTACCATGGGATGATCTGCGTACTGGGCAATAATCTTCGGGAAATTTGCGGTAAGCAGCCCACCAGCCCCGGCGACCAGAACTCTGTCCCAGCCAGAAAGACTTGGAGCAATGCTTCTGTCAATGAATCTTGCAAGCCCTGCCTGCACGTTTTCCATAGGAATCATAAATTACCTCCTTGAAAGTATGGGGCGGCGGCTGCCGCCCCAATTGTCGGGAATCAACCGTTGCAGCACCCGCCGCACTTGGGCAGGGGGTTGTACAGCGTCTGTGCCGTGGTGCCGGTTCCGGTGGTCACGTCGGCAACCTGCTTCGGATAGAAGGTCGCGTTGGCGTAAGTCACGATGGAATTGTCAGCGCAGCAACGCCGCTCTGCCTCGATCTTGATGTCCTTGGACAGATCAGCCCGAACGCATTCCACATCCTGACGAACCAGCGCGAAGCTGTCCTCGGTGCGCTGATTGTGTACGGCCTGATCGCACAGGGTCTTGCGAATGTCCTTCAACTGTCCGTCAATGTAGGCGTACAGCTCAAGGGATTTCTGGTCGTTGTAGGTGTTTGCCTTCAACAGCGCGATTTCGGCATCCTTGGCGGCGAGCTGCTGCTCACGATCCAGTTCATACCGGCTCACGGGCATGTTCTCGCTGCACCCGCCCCAGCCGTAGCCAACCCCATAGGGCATGGCGGGCATAACGGGAGCGGTGGGAACGGCATTGCGGTTGCCGAGAGCCAGAGCACCCAGGCCGCCCGCAGCGTTCATCACGCCCAGCGCCAGACCGGCAATACCCGTACCAAGACCGGCACCGGCTACGCCTTTGCTTGCATAATCCTTTTCTACTTCCATAGTTTAGAAGTCCTCCTTCAAAATATTAGGAGGTGGCCACCTTCTACCTATAGAATAACAAAAATCCCGACGGTAGAATCATCATCTACTCGTCGGGATTTCGTCAATAAATCGTCAATAAATCGTCACGCAGAATCAGAATTTCAGATTTTCAGGGAGCTTGTCACTGTACTTTCTGCACAATTCGTATTCCATCCGCAACTTTTTAACCGTTCTTGTGACAGTGGCTTGGGACACACAAAACTTGTGGCACTGTTTTGTCTGGCTCCATCCGGCGGCTCGGGTGCGGATGATCTTTTCCTCCAGCGGCGTGAGAATCGCCAGAGAACAAAATTCATCCAGAATCACCCGATTCCATCGGACTTTATCCACTTATCACATCAGTCCTCCTTGGGGGAGCTGTAGGTTCTTGCCTGTTTGCTGTCAGCGATACCGGCGGTGGTAGGATCATTGACCACGCCCAGAATCACCAGCAGGGCAAACACGGCGTTTACCACGGCCAGCAGCTTGTCGCCGATTTCACCCAAGTCCAGCGTAAAGCCGAACAGGGCAGCTACCGTCTGCACCAGCAGAAGCAGCGCGGGAATCGCGGCCAGCCAGAAGTTCTTGTTCTTGATACGTACAATCCAGTTAATCATTTTGTTTTCCTCCTTAAATTTAGCCCAGCCCAAGCCGGGCAAGAATAAACCCTACAACAGCGGCCACAACGATGTAGATGACCTTTTCCACAACGCCCTTCCACCGCTTGCCGGGTTCGGCTTTCAGCTCCTGCACGTCCGCGCAAAGGCTGTCAACCTTATCCCCGGTAACTTCCACACGTTCAGCCATCACCGCAACAGACGTTGCCAGCGTGTTCAGCGCTTCCGTTTGCTTTTCCAGAGCGTCCAGCCGGTGAGAGTTGGATTTCCCCCGCTGCTCTACAGCGGAAATCCACTTGGTGATCTCAGCTTCTTCCATTGGCATACTCCCTTCTCAGCCGTTCCACCGGCTGTACTTCCCGTTGTCCTCGTGAATGCCCCATCCGTACAGCCCCAGACCGCCCCGCCCGGGGATTTTCTCGGCCTGTACCTCCTGGGCTATGGCATAAAGCTTCTCCGGGGATATAGCCCCTGAGAGGTCTACAGCCTGTCCCGTTGTGTGCAGGGAGTTGGATACCCCGCCCACCTCGGCATTGTGCCGATTGCACCTCACCCCGGAATTCACATTCAGGGGAACCCCAGCCCGACGGCGTATCTCATCCGCCATGCGGACGGTTTCCTCTGCGGGTTCTGCGGGGAAGCCGTTGCAGTATTTCCCGCCGCACTGGCACCGGAATTCCTCCCGGGTGAAATACTGGATATCGTCCCAGAACGTCCCGGTTTTCGGTGCGTCGCTGCTCTCCGGCTTCTCCACCTTCACCGCCGTCCCGGCGATAGCACCGATGAGCATTTTCTGGGTAGCCGCACCCGGAATCCCGTCCACGGTAAGCCCGTAGTCCGCCTGAAACACCCGGACAGCTCCCTGGGTGTTCCTTCCATCAATGCCGTCAATTGCGCCGGGAGAGTAGCCAAGGTAAGTTAACAGGCATTGGATTTGCTTTACCGTCATACGTTCACCTCTTTCCAGCCCTGAGGGTATGCTGACGGCGACCATACATTATTGTCCAACGTTGAGCGGTACACTTTGCCACCTTCCATGCAGCAGTCGCCCTTATTGTAGGGGCTGGTAGACATAGCGACGAACGGCAACGCTTTCGCTGGGTCGGTACTCCAAGCAAATCCCCACTGTGCGGGAAGTTCCTCCGGCTCCTTGGTGTAGATAGTGCTGTCATAGGGTTGCACCAGCCGCACCACACGGCCAGCAGATGACTGACACACAAACCCAGCCTTGCGCTCCAGCATGTTTTTGTTTGCCACAGCAGCCTTGAAACTGGGGATGTCGCTATCCGTCGCGTTCAGTTCGGTGCCTGTCATGTCCGGGGCTTTCTCCTGCAAGGCAAGCGCGTTCGCCCGCCCCTGAGCATACATGATGCTTTTTCTTTCCTCTTGTGTCATACACTGTCAACCCCTTTCTTATACGCTTCATCCAGCTCTTTAAGCTGTTCCTCGCCGCCACTGGCTTTTATTTCCGCGATTTTCGCAAGGATGGCGTTTTTGCGTTCTTCTATCGTCATGTGGTCACCCCCAGAGCGGTTTCGATTTCGGATAATGCGGCCTCATACTCGGCGTTCTTTTTCAGCGCTTCTTCCAACGGCGTGAGAATTTCAGCCCCATCTCGGTAGAATTTTCCGTCGCTGTAGGTATCGCCGATAGCCACGGGGCGGTCTGCGGGGTTGATTAAGGATTCAGTTTCAGGCTCGGAATCGGAGCACCACAGCATGTTGGCAACTACTCCGTTTTCAATGAGTGCCATACTCTTAGCCATCATGTACCTCCTTGCAGCCAGAGCCGCCAACAATAACGGGCTGGGGCTTAGATCCGCCAGTGCCTGGGTTGGAAACATACCCAAATGTATAATTTGATTTAATAAGCAGATTACCATCAGAGCCTACTACGCTTAAAATCATTATGCAGCCCCCCTTGTATTGCGGATGATGGCGATGCCAGAACCGCCGGAGCCACCGCTCGGAGCAGTCCCATTAGAAGTTTCAGTATATTTTCCTCCGCTACCGCCGTCACCAGTGTTTGCTTGCCCATTCTTCTTAGAGACACCACTGCCGCCAGTAGCATACAGCTTACCTGTGCTCTCTCCAAATTCTCTTGTAGTGGTGCCTTGGCCAGCTCCGGCATTTGTTCCGCCGCCGCCATTGGTGGCGCCCTCATGACCACTATTTCCACCACCAGAACCGCCATTTCCGCCGGAACCACCTTGGGGCGCTCCGCCTCCTTTTGCCGTAAATGAAAAGGCAGATGTGTCTCCGCCGGCGCTTCCATTTTCTTTTGGGTCTCTCCATGGGGCTGCCGCACCGGCACCGATGTTGATAGAATATGGTGTGTTTATGGTCACTGAAACACCTGTTTTTGTCATGGTGTACCCGGCTCCTGCCCCTCCACCTCGCTGATCGGGCTGGACATATCCGCTAGCCCAGACACCATTACCGCCAGCTCCTCCTCCTCCAACAAGGAAGACGTCGATACCACCCTCTGCACCATTGAGGTTTGTAAACGTCAATGTGCCAGAGGTAAGGAAGCGGATTTTCCAGTTGCCCTGAGATACGGTGATAGGCTCGTCGGAATCGTTGACAATTTCATAATCGCCAGTGTAAGTAAATTCGGGGATGGTGTTAAACGAAATTGCCGTGCTGTAATCAGTTGTGATCACAACATTCTTTTGGGCAGTCTTTCCGTCGCCGGTGATGGTAACCGTCCACGTCCCACTTGCAAGCCCCTTGAACACCACCACGCCGCTCATGCCGGAGTTCTTGGTCTTTGTCTTGCCGTCCTTGGAAACAGTCACGGTGACGTTCGCCGGGGCTGTGACGGTCAGGGTACCGCCGGAACCGCCGCCGCTGGCACCAAATCCATATAAAGGCACTGCAATGCTCATACGTACACCTCCACCGTAATCGGAATGTCCACCGTGGGCTTGTCCTCAAGGCAGGTAAACGTCAGCACGCTGCCGTCCCGGGAAGCGAAGCTCACCATGCCGCAGGCCTCTTTCAGCGCGATATTGGCAGGCGTATCGCTTCCGTACACCGGATAGGCCATAGCTTTCTTTGCGTCCGTCAGGCCTGTGATGGTCACAGACTGGACATACGGCGCACTGCCAGTCCACCCGGCAACGGTCAGTGTTGCGGAGACGGAAACTGTTTTGACGCCGGCAATCGCCAAATCAACGTAGTATTTATGGACTGCGTCATCGCCTGATATCGGGTCGGACAGACCCATAATCCGATGCCCGCTCATGTTTATGGTTCCGTTCACGACGATGTCCCCGTTCACTTCTCCACCCGATGCCGCCAATGCGCCAACATCGGAAGCGGATAAATTGACGTTACCGCTGGAATTTGGGGCTACACCGCAAACGGTGGATACCGCACCTGTGCCGTCAATGCCCATGCGGGAGACAGAGTAGGCATAAATCGGGCTTCCGGAATTGAACGTCATTGCAACTCGCGTCCACAGGTAAGCGCCCTGTGCTACCGTGGGAATGCTGCCTTGCCAATTTCCGGACGGTATAACATTCCCGGATGTGCTGGCTTGATATGTTACGGACTGACTGGTCAACAGAGCCGGGTTCCCGATGTCACCCTTTTCGCCCTTGATCTCGAACCACTGGTACTGCGTCCAATCCGTTGGGGCGGTTGCGGAATTGCCACTGTACACACCCATCCAGTTGTCAGGGAGAACACCGAAGTTGTGAGAAGCTGCCGTCGGTTCCTGCGCCGCGTACCGAATCCAGACGTATGCGTTGTCGCCCTTATCACCCTTTGCGCCGTTCGTGATGGTAAACGTGCTGTTGGTGCTGTCGTTGTAGGTGATACGGTACGTGTCTACCAGCCCGCTGGTGGATATTTTGGAAACTCCGGTAATGCCTCTGCCGTTTTTAACGGGAAAATCAAAGGTCGTGGTGTCTGCCATGGTAATGCGGTATGTATCCGTAAGGCCGCTGGTAGACTGCTTCACGATGCTGCTGATACCGCCATGGCCGTCAGCGGCGGCGGTTAGCCAGTTCAGCAGAATTTGTCCCGTCAGCTTCTTTGCCGCGCTGTCCTGTTCCAGGACGAAAAGGTCAGCGGCTTTTATCTGTTCCGCTGCAATAAGCTCGGATATTGCTTTATCTGCGATAAGTCATCCCTCCTGCTCAGTCTCTTTTTCGGGTGCAGGAGACGCAGACAGCGCCTGCACCACTTCTTCAATGGCCTGCATACTGCCCAGCATCCTGTCCCAGTTTTCCCGTCCTGCGACCTGAACGCCCTCAAGGGTATTCAGGACTGCCCTAAGTTTCATTACAGGGTTCATTTTTACTCCTTTCCCAGCACCACACGCACTGCGCCGTTTTCCGGTACGATAGCGATTAGTTTCGTATATTGGGCGGCGTACTGCCCCTCGAACCACATTTGCACGGTTTCCTGTGGCTCAGCAAATACAGTTGCCACTGTCGGCAGCGACGTATTCAGCACCCGCAGATTGATTTGCCTCGCCTGAGGAAAGGGGTTGAAATAATCGCAGTCGAATTCTTTGCCTGTTGCGGTTTTCAGTTTTTCCATACTTAAGCCCTCGCTAATACAGTTTGTGATAATCCGTTTCCGTCCTTAATTGTTCGCCAAACTACCTCTTTGTCTTTGAAATAGAAGTTCGACGCGAATAGTATGGACGTATCAACGTAAGTTGCGGTATTCCATCCATTGAACACACCATTTGCGAAATCCGCGTACCCAAGCGAGGTGTTGATACCGCCAGTGGTGTTAGTTGTGCTTACAGTGCTGGCCGCAATCTCAAGGCCGGAGACACTGCGAGATTCTAGTCCCTCGCCGTTGAAATAGCCATCGTTGCCACCGTAGTCAATTCTTCCGGCGCTGACTCTTCCCCGGAAATAGCCATTCTCAGCGTACAGATCCCCGGTCGGAGTAATCTGCACGCCGTTAGCCTCAGAGCCGCACTGAATGCCGTTGACACCAATGTAAATACCCCGGCTGTTGGTGCCGTTCCAGACCTGATTGTTATAGCTTAGGTAATCGGATTGGATATCAAAACCGCCGATTTTGCCGCTTAAGGCGGTGATCTTTCCACGGACTTCCGCGCCGGATTTGGTGACTTTGAACACCGTGGTATTATTGGCCTTGACCGTCCAGGAATCGTCAAGCAGCTCCCAACCGAATGACGAACTACTACCGCCGGTTTTGGTAACCCGCGCGGAAATCTGGTCACTCTGAATGTCCAGCCGGGACGTTAGTTCATCTCCCTGCTCGATACGGGCAGAGACTTCGGCGGAAATCTGGTCGGCCTGAACCTTGAACGTGGACTTCATTTCGGAATAGTGGCGTTCAATTTTGCGTTGCGTAGGTGTTTTGTACTCGTACTTATAATTGATTTTTTCGCCGCCGGGCGCGGATACATTCGCCGTGTACAGTGCCCCGTGGGAAACGTTTTTGGAGTATATCCCGCTGTATAAGTTTCCGGCGGCAAATCCGTCTCCGATCTCCGCCGCCGGGTCGATATGTGCGCCATCGGCGGTATACGGCTGGTACTGAAAGCCTTGGATTCTAGATAGAATATCCTCAGCCATTTTTTGTGTACCCCACGGGCAGTCCAAAGTAAGTGTTCGCCCGCTGTCGGTTCCGGCTGAGTATTCCATTTCATCTGATACGACAACAACGACTTTTGAATATCCGTTGAAAGTGTCTTGCTTTTCTAGCGACGAAAGCGATTTTCGGACATTGATCACGTCAGACAACGATCCTGTCACCTCCAAACGTAATGGCGTAGCCGTGGGTATCGATCAGGTAACGGGTTTCTTTTGGGATATTCCAGAAACATACCAGAAGCAATTCCCCCGATTCGCTCATGAGAAAGCACCCGGCGTACATGGCGGCGATATATCCAAGATATTCCCGGCAAGTATATTCCGGATTGTACTGGACAGGATAGGCGTTGCGCATAATCTCCGCTGTCCTTGGGTCTAGCGTTATGCCCATTGCCTGGGCAATCTCCCGCACAACGTCTATATCCTTTGCTGGCCATGTCAATTTGCTGTCTGCTGGGTAATCCTGCTCAGCGAACAGAATAGCGTCGTAGCCGTGGATTTTAAGCCACTGCACATCGTCCTCGTCAGCGTCCTGGTCGATGGAATCCGCATAAAATACGCCCTGCGGGAGCCACTCAGAGCATTCGCCATCATCGCTGACAAGCCTTACATAAACCGCAATCCGGGACATTCCTTCAATGTTCCCGGAGGGTTTCAGCATCTTAATATCGCACTCCCTGCTTATTACATTGCCGACGGTCGGCTCGTTCCCATCGAAAATCGCGCCGGTAGTTTCTACCGACGCGAGGATGTTCATTCCGTATCCGGCATCTGCGCCGGAAGCCCCAACCAGAATGCGGGTTCCGCCGAACGTGATTCCGTTCCCCCGTTTGTCCACAAGAAAGCCCGTATCGCCGATAGAAACCCGCGTTTCCTTCGTGTGGATGCCCGCAAGGATTTTTCTATACAGAGCAGATGTTTTCTGCATATTGCCTCCTTACTGCTCGATCAGCGGGAAGGAAATACCCGTCCATACCGATTCCCCGGTATCTGGGTCAACGTAGGAGATCGAAGCGGGAACGTTGTTGGAATAATATTGCGCCGCCTGGCTCCCATATAGCGGGTGTAGGTTCGTTTCCACTGTGACAAACTCCGGGTTTATCAGAGCCATAAGCGCAAGCTCTTCCGCGCGGTTCATATCCATGCACGTGATATCAGCCCGGTATTTCTGCGCCACCCGGCCACGGTGCATGGTAGCGTCCATGGTTCTCCCAGCGTTGGGGCTTTCCACATCGTTACGCTGCCATTTTATGCCGCCCTCCTGAGTGAGGTGGAGGATGTCCACACCGTTGATTTTGAAATATGGTTTTGCCGCCATACTAACCCCCCAATGCCCGCTGTGTCCGGCGCTGCTGACGGGTGATCTCAGGTGTCAGCACCCGCGCAAGCGTCGCAAGGTCGCCGGTGAACTTGATCGTGATTTCCCCGCCGAAACCGTTCTGCGAAAGCACCTCCGCAACGGCCTGTTTAATGGTTTCCAGAGGGGCTTCAACGTTTGTGCCGTTTTTCTGGTCGCCCAGGACGGCCAAAAATTCACGGTTAGGCGGGATAACTGCACCTTGCGCCAAGCGGGGAATGCTGACGGTGCTGATTGCAGGAATATTAAAGCCAATTGTGCCGCCACCAAGCCAGCTCGGTGCTTTAATCTGAATCTTGTTCAGCTGGCGAATCATCCAGTTTATGCCGCCGATGATGAGATTTATCGCGCCCTCCAGAATTGCCACAATTCTGTTCCAGATGCCCCTGAAAATCTCCTTGACCCCCTCCCATGCCCTATTCCAGTCTCCCGTGAACACACCAGAGATAAATGTGATAAATCCGCTCAGGATTTGTTTCGCAGTGTTGTAAAGGTCAGCGGCCAGTTTCCCGTATGTCTCAAAAATTGCGGCTAATTCCGGATTTTTCCCGCGCAGCCACTCGATGAACATATTCCATGCGTCCCTGATTGAATCAATGACAGCGTTCCATGTATTTTTAAGGCCGTCCCATATCTGCTTTAATCCTTCGGCAGTCATCTCCATATCCCCGGAAAAAACGCCTTTGAAGAATTTACCGAATCCGTCGATAGTCTCCTTTAATCCGTTAATTAGTTCCTCGCCATGCCCGGTAAAGGAAACCAGCGCTATAAGCGCGGCGGCAATACCGGCAATCAACAAAGGAATCCAGTTGCCGGTTAACAGGCCAATTCCAAGCCCAGCTGCCAGCAGTCCGGCAATGATGGTTAACGTGTTTTCAAGAGTAAACCCGTTTTCAATGACATCCTTTATTCCAACAACCAGCATTGCAAGGCCGCCTATTACAAGCGCTATGCCTGCGGCGGTAGACCCGAACGCAATGGCAAGACCTCCGGCTAGAGCGGCGGCACCAGCGAGCATACCGAGAAAGTTTTGCATATCAATGCCGTTGTTCCATGCGTCAAGCCAGAAATAAACCAGTGCGAACGCGCCTGCGGCAGCAAGCGCAATACCTCCGATCATGCTCAGACTATCGGTAAACAGGCTTGCAATTTTCCACGCCAGAAGGCCGGTTGCTATAGCTCCAACAAGTCCGAGAATGGTGTTTAACTCGTCCTCTGTATCATCGAATCCGGAAAAATCGGGTGCTATTGTGCCAGAACCTCCTCCGCCGCCGGAGGTATCTTCGGTCAGCTGGTTGATCTCGTCAAATCCGAGCAGTTGCTTTTTTGCCTCTTTCGCAGCCGCTCCCGTTCCGTTAAGCGCGGATGTTTGCTTATTTAATGCCTCTGCTGCCGCTTTCGACGATTCTACGGTCTTTCCCGTCAGCACTGCAAACACGCTTGCGATTTTGTTAATTATTGCGGCAAGGATGTTGACGAACTTCGTAAACGCTGGTATGATGATATTTACCAATGGTTGTACCAGTGTAAGCAGCGCACCCTTGAGCCTTGCAATGGACGCAGTTGCTTCCGGACTGACCTTGATCACATCCCCAATCCAATTCCGGAACTTTGAAAGCGCCTGCGTAATAACTGTAAACACAAGCGCAGAGCGAACGACGGATTTCATTCGGCTGGCGAAAGTTTTCGCGCTTTTTTCCGCCTTTTTGACACCAGCGCTCATTTTCTCGGTATTGCGTCCAGCCGAAGCGAGTTGCGCGGCGAGTTCTCCCGCCCGGCTCTTGGAGACATCAATATCACTGTTGGCCTTTTCAATTTCGCGGTTATATCTGTCAATCTTGTTGTTAACCTGATCCCACTGGTACTGTAGCGAAGTAACCGTTTCCGATTGCGCCCCTATCGCACCGGGAGATGCGCCACTGGCTTTTAACGCTTCGAGTTTCTGCTTTGCGTCATCCAGTGCCACGCCCAAAGAATCGGCCTGCTCCTCTAGTGGTATTTTCTTTGCCCCGGCTTGGCTTGCTTTGATTTCCAGAGAAGCTATTTTCTTTTCCAGTTTATCAAGCTCAGCTTGTGCTTTTTTGTTGTCGATCTCCGTGCTGAAAATGATTGAACCGTCAGCATTTGCCATATAATCACCTGCTCTTTTAATGCGCTATAGGGACTGTTGAAATTAAATGATAAAATAATGCACTGGGGGATTGCCTTATGAAAAAACTGAAAACAGTATTCATTTTTTCCGTAGCGTGGTTCTTGTCCGCTCTTCTTATTCTGTCTCTTGCCACGGCTATTTTGCCTGCGAACGAAAACGGAAAAATTACTGTTGGCGCTGGGTATACAATAACTATCCTCGTTGTTCCAATAGTTTGCGGAATTCTGAGTGTAAAGTATCTTTCTAAGAGGTATTACTTTGCCAGAAAGGTCACCCCGCAAATGGTTCGTGATGCAATACAGCTATTACCGAATCTCGAACCTTTTTCAATCTCCATGCTTCAAAGAAAGCTTGAAATACGGAGTTTTAACGTGGCGTCTGACTTGGCAAACGAGCTAGAAGAACTTGGATTTGTTAAAAAGTATCCCGATTTTACGTGGAAGATTATCCGCAATCAGCATGGCGCTATTGCCCGCCCGGTGCAAGAAATGGGAATGTCTGCCATAGATTGCATGGAAGGACGCGCTTTTGAATTCTGGTGTGCCGATATTTTGAGGAAAAACGGATTTATTGATGTCGAGGTCACCCAGGGTAGCGGCGATCAGGGCGTTGATATACTCGCGAAAAAAGCTGGCATAAAGTATGCGATACAGTGTAAGTGCTACGCAACAGATCTAGGGAATAAGCCCGTGCAGGAGGTTAACACCGGGAAAACAATCTACCATTGTCACGTTGGTGCTGTAATGACAAATCGCTATTTTACGGAAGGCGCAAAGCAAGCAGCAGACGCAACTGGTGTTCTTCTCTGGAACCGTGACGACGTGAAAAAAATGGCCGAAATTGCGGGCGTTTTCACGTCCACGCCTTTATAATTTCGTTCTCCGTGTCGGAATACTGCGTCTTTATGTCCACAGCGTCCCTGTTTCGCCGGTAGAAGTCCTTATCCGCTTTGTCTTTCAGTTTTCCTTTCGCCTTCAAATCCCGTATCCGCACGATCTGTGCAAAGAAGCAATCCCCGATTTCCATGTAATATGAAAGAAATGTCCACCAGTGCAAATACGGCATTGAGCGTACTTCCGTCCCGGCAATGCGGTTTACCGGGGCGATCAGAATCGGAAAGTCCTTCTCCCAGTCCATCAACTTTGTGGCGTTTTTGCAGACTTTGTCGTTGCCGCCATTGATAAACCAGTAGCATTTTTGAACAGCCTCGCCGAAATGCTCTGCGGGCATATCAAAAAATCTTTTGTAGAAGATTCCAAGCATCCCGATTCCCTTTTCATTGCCTGTCAAATCCGGGTCTTCCAGAACGCCGAATATATCCAGAATCGCCCGAAAATCCGTCTCAATATCATAATCTGTTCCGCATACGTTGACAGATGTCGGAAGTTCGTACATCATCGGCTGTACTTCTTTGTATATTTCGCCAGTTTTTCGCTGTGGAATGCCTTTTCCCGCTTTATTCCATCATCGAACTCGTCGATAATGGCAAGCATTAAATTCATCCACAGGGGCATCCCCTCCGCGCTTGCATACACGCTCATTTTGCCGAACAACGGCTCGCATACAGGGGTATCGAAGCAGCCGTCAATCGTCTCCCGCATCTCTGCGTCCAGTTTCCGGAGGTAGTCAAACGTTTCTCTTGTACTCATGCTGTCCGGGTTTTTGCTTTCCTGCTTCCGGGACAGCTCGTCGAGCGCCGAATAAATTCGGTCGGCAAATGCGGGGTCTGTAGGGTTAAACCGAACCGTGCATTTATCGTTAAGCCTATACTCGATTTCGCCGGTATTCAGTGTCAGTTCTTTCATAATCCCTCCAAAGATTTCGGGGCGGCTCTCACCGCCCCGTATTTGCATCAGGTATCAGCCGTGAACGTAACGGTTCCGGCGCTTACCGCCGCAGTACCTACCGTGCGTGCGCCGCCGTATGTAATGTCCATCGGCATTCCAACAAAGCCGCCGCCCTCGCCGCCAAGGCTGGACGGCTTGACCATGCAGGCGCTGTAGCGCTCTGCAAAGGCCGCCGTGTCCTTAGTACCGGCGTACAGATGCACAATCAGCATGTCCTGATTGGTCAGTGCTGCCACGTTCTGCTCCTTGACAGCCAGGTTCCAAATTTTCAGAACCGCAGCGTCTCCGGCATCCAGATCGCACGGGTCAAAGGTCTGCGTGATGATGGGCTTTTTCATCGTGCTTCTGGTCGTACCGAGGATATCCTTGCTGGATTCCTCCTGCCAGTCGTATTCCATGCTGGAATCCGTGACGCGGCTGCCAATCGGCGACCACACAGGAGCAGAGGTTGTTCCGGTGTTCAGGTACGCGATCAGCAGCTCACGGTCTACGGTCTGGCCGGGTGCGGTGTTAAACTCTAAATCTGCCATTATTTCACCTCATAAATCGTTTTTTGAATTGAACGGACAGCTGTACCATGTACATTGCCGTCCCTTCTTCGTCTGCACCGTACAGAACGCCGTTCTGCGCGGTGATTTTCTCCGCCCTCGGGTCATCCCCAAAGGTGGGGGCATTGCCCATAACGGACATTTTCTGCACCCACTCCTGAAAGTCCATGACCCAGCCCGCATTTTCAGATGCTCCGGTATCATCCCCCGGGGACTTCTCGAACACGTAGTACAGCCCGAAATTGTACTGATTGATTACGGTTGTGTTCCCAAGGATATCCCGTGTTCTGGAAATCTCCACAAGCCCGGAGGGGAAAACACCTCCGTTGAACGGAATCTGGTCTGTGTAATCCACATGGAAATCGCGGAAGATATCCGCGCCGGGGTACTGCCCGAGAAAGTCCTTGATTTTTTCCAGCGCCGTCATATTCCGCTCCTCCTGTTGATATAAGCCTGTAGGTCGTGCGCAATTTGGTCTTTCTCTGCCGCCATCATGCGTCTGTCCCAGAACGGCCCCGCCTGCTGGTTCTTGGTGGTGTCATAGTTCAAGTCCCGATCAGTCGCTCTCAGCACGGTTCCTTTTCTGTACCGGTATCCAACTCCCGGAATGAAAGCGGGGCCTTTCCCGGTTTTGGCATTTACCATGACTTTGCCGTAGTACTGATACCGGGCGTATGGTGCCATAACCGTGATCTCTGTCGGGCTTGAGATATACTTAAGCTTCGTGGAAAGCACACCGGTTCGGAACGGCATGTACCGCGTTATCCGCTTGTTCACTATCCGGGTAAGCTGCATCTGCACATCGCCGGTTTTATTCACGCCAAGCCTTGTCAGAATGGTGTCGACGGGCTTCATGTCAACCTTTATCCGTGTTTTCATCCGCCCGCCTCCACATGAACCAGCTTGCCGCCCCAGTATTTGGGGTCAACGTACTTCACAACAACCAGCCCGGGAACCTTCACCGGGATGAATGACGGCCACTGCGCCGCCGTGATTTCCTCCCCGGCACCCAGCAGCACCTTGTCCTCCGGATAAACGCATACCTCCGAACAGGGAATGACCAGCAGGAAGGAATTGACTTCCTTACTGCCGGTCTTGTCCACATTCTCGGTTTTTTTGTAATCCAAAAAGGCTCTATCGTGTACCGTTCTGGTTACTTTGTCGCCGTCCCGGTGGTATACCGTGACCGCCTGATTGCACAGCCGGTAGTCTACGGGGCAGCTGCGGCGCTTGATTCTCACCATAGCTAGCACCCCCGGTAGATATCGAGATACAGGCAGGCGCAGCGATACAGTTCCCGCGACTGCCCCTTGGCGCTGACATCAACACCGTTCCCGCTGCCATAGCTCACCGAAACGGAGCCGATAGACGCAGACTGAACGGCGCCGCCCTCACCGTTGGTAATCAGATCAAAGCCGTGAATAGCCTCTGCCATGGCGCACACGGCAAGGGCTTCGGAGTTTCCCTCCGGTGCATTTACCGTGTATATGCGCTTGTATCTTGCCAGCTGCGCCGCCGCACGGGCTTCACACGTGTTCCAGTCCTCTGCGGGGATAGCGTCGCCCCGAAAGCTGCTTATGTAAAAATCATAGTCAATCATCAGGGCGTCTCCTTTCCGTTACGCGGTCTTGGGTTTCAGGATAATGCCGTTCAGCGCCGCCGCCTTGAGCGTGTTCTTAAGCACGACACCGGCCACCAGCTCCACTTCGCCCTTCTTCACAGCGCCGGGGGCTTTCAGATCGGGCATATAGCTGTTGATGACACCGGTTCCGGTGGGGGAAATGCCGTGGAAACCGTCCAGGGCGATATTCACAGCGTAGATGCTGGAAGTACCGGCGGCGGTGGTGCTGGGGGTGGAGGTGTCGATGACATCCACGGACTTGGTGCCGTTGTAGTACATACCGGCGTCCATGATGGGGATATCGCCGAAGTACTCCACAGCCCTGCCGAAGTCGTCCTTCTTGCGGTCGTAATACCCCGCACGGCGGGCAGCCGCCCGAACTTTCAGCAGCATGGCGGTGTTCATCAGCAGCAGAGACGCGCCGCCGTCCACCATGTGGGTCAGCTGATCAAGCTGGTCAACGAAAGCATTGGCGTTACTGTCCAGCTTGGTGGAATCGGACAGGTCAATGTCCGTAGTGAATTCGTTGGAGGTGCCCGCCAGAGTCTTTCTCAGGCCGTCGAAGGTGTTCGTGACATACCCGGTGCCGGACGCGGCGGAGGTGCCGTTGATCACCAGATTGTGGAAATAGTTGCTGGTTGCCTTGATCTTCTGCTGCGCCTGGAATGCCAGCTCATCAATGGCTCCGGAGGTACTCTGAATCACACGGTCAACCTGGAAGGAACCGCCCATGATAACGGCCTTGGCGGTCTTTTCCTCCCGCTTCGCCTCGCCTGCGGTGTATTCGCTGTTGATAGCACGGACAGCCGCAGTAGATGGGGTTTTCAGCTGAATGTAACCGTAGGTCAGCGTAGAACCTCCGGTGCCGGGGGAAATGGCGTTATCAAACACCAGTCTGTCCAGCAGCAGAGAACTGCGCCGGAACTCGTCGACCACCTGCTGATCGACCTTGTCGGCCATGCCGACCTTTGCTTCTGCAAGAGTAATTGCCATAGTTAAAAATCATCCTTTCACTTCATGTTGTAATTTGCCCTGAGCGCACCGGCGAGGGTCGTCGGTTCGCCGTTAGGCTCCTGCTGCCCTGTACCGGTCTTCCCGGCATAGGGGGGCGGCATTTTGCCGTCATCGAACAAATAGCCGCTGTCCTTCCGGAGAGCTTCCAGAGCGGCCTTAATGTCCGTTTCCTGGTTCTTGCTGCTTCTCAAGGTGTCGATGTCCAGCAGCGCCCGGATTGCCTTGGTGCTTTTACCCTTTGCGCCGGTGATGGCGGCATCCAGGGCGTGGGAGAATTCCATATCCGCGATCTTCCGGTTGCTCTCGGCAATGGCATCGTTGTACTTCTTTTCCCAATCCTTGGCGGACTGCTTGATGGTATCGATGTCCTGCTCCTTAAAGCCGGAAATGGTCTTTTGCGCCTCGCTCAGCTGGCTCTTGATGGTGTCATAGTCAGCAAAAGGCTTCTTAGCCGCTTCGATATCCCGGCCATTCTCTGCCATGATATCGTCAATGATCTCCTTGCTCAGGGGCTGGTCTCCTACCTTGAAATTCTGCAAAAACTCGCGTTTCATATACTTCCTTTCTCAGCTATGCTTTGTTATATGGGGGTTGCGTCCCCTGCTGTCGGCTTGTTTTACGCCTGCCACGGCAAAAATGGTATGAAAAAAGCAACCGTTCGGAAAACCCGAATAGTTGCTTCAATCAACTTGATTATAGTGGCACTTCCCATCGTGCCACGCGCCACATGATTCCTTTTTGCACTCCGCAAACTCGGCGGTGTTGTGTTCTATCGTCTGTTGAAGGGTTTGGTAGTTGTCATCGTTATACTCATACGTTGTCTGCTGAACCAGATGACGGTTTACTGCGTATGGACAGTACATCATGCTTGCTTATTCCCTTTCTCGTAGTTTTCTGCCGCCTTTTCCGCCTCTCTGGCCTGTTTTGCACCAAACCCGGGCATTTCCATGCGCTCATGCTGCATCCGCAGCCCTGCCGCTTCGGAAAAGCGCTTATATTCCTGATCCAAAACCTGGTACTTGATCTGATCGCGCTGTAAGTTCTCTTTGTCCCCTGTGGCCTCATCAACCAGAATCCTGCGTTTCTGCTTCCGGATGGCGGATTCAAGCCGCCGCTGACGCTGGGTAGCCTCATACGCGGTGTAGTGCTTCCCGTCGTAGTCAATGCCTTTTTCGTTATCTTTCCTGAATTTGTCCAGTTCCTCCGGCGTGTATTGCGGAGAATCAACACCCAGAAAAATCGGGAAAGCCGCATGGCCGCAGTTCAGCGTACCGATACGCCGCACAAGGGAGTTATTCAGTTTCTCATATTCTGCGTCACTGTACTGTCTGCCCTGAATCGGCTCATGGTCGGGGGCGCTGGCCGCGTGAGCGGATATCTCCCAGCCGTCACAGCCGAAATCATCGTGGTTCTGCTGACTGATCTGCTCCTGCATCAGTCCCAAGCCGCCCATAACGCTACGCCGGACAGCGGCTTCCATGGAGGTATGAACGCCGGATTCATAGTCGATTGTGACAATCCCCTTTTCCGCAAGATTCCGGGTAGCCTCCCGGATAGCAGATGCATAATCCTGTGCCCCCGTCGAAACCTTCGTAAAGGCGAAATCGCAAGCCTGTCTGTAAGCGTCTGTAAGCCCCACAGCCTTTCCATTTGGCATGACAGCACCCATTGTCTGGGTGATATTGTCCAGCTCAGAATCGGCAAGCTGCGCCGCAGCAGACACAATCTGCTGCAGGACCTCATTACTGCGGAATGGTACCGCCTGTACATAGGGGTGTTTCCGGATGTCATAACTGTATCCGGTTTCCCCGGCCTGTTCTATCAGTCGCCGAAGCTCCCGGTGGGATACTTTCAGCCGCTTTCGAAGCTCCTTTTTTAACTGCCGCTGAGAAATACCCAACTGTTGAAGTCTCCATGTCTGATAGGCCGCCGTGCTGGTGAATTGGCCAGCTTCCGCAATTCGCCTTGCAATATCCTCAATCAGGAACCCTGTCACCGGGGCAATGAGTTGCTGTGCCTTATTTCCAAGGGCTTCAATCTGGTCAGCGGTCAGCACAGTTATTCACCGTCCTCTACGACTTCCGGCATGTACTTCTTCCGAATTTTCGCTAACTGTGCTTCCGTATCCCGGGGCATGTTGAATTTCCACCCGAGTGCAATCTCAGGTTTCAGCAGCCCCGCCGCGACCATGTCCTTGTAGTCAGCCCAGGTCTTTTCCTCATCGAACAGAACGCCGTTGCCCCAATCCACGACAATGGAATCATCTTCCACGTCGTGGGCACCGGGTACGCGGTACATCCGCCCCAGAACGCCGCACAGTCTGACGGCCTCTCGCAGTGCGCTTTCCCACATCTGCTGGAAGTCGATAATCGTCAGGTTGTAATCGCCCTCAGAGGACGTCACCTCGGTAGCCGTTCTTTCTGCGGCCTCCACCTCGGACAGCAGCCCGCGCTTTAAGCCTATCACGTTCTCCACATTCCGGAGATATTCCGTTTTTCTGGCAAGATACGACTGTTCCCGCAGAGCCGGGGAGAAAATAGTGATACCTATATCGTCTGGGGATTCATCAACTGCGGTGAATACGCTTGCGGACAAGTTTTTCCGCCCGCCGACCTCGTCAACCTCCAGCATATCCGCGCTGGCAATAATCCGGCTTTTCCCACGCTCAAACTCTCCGTTGATCTGCGCCTCGTTCCGGTTGATATTTTCAATCAGGCCGACAGCCGCGTCATAAACGGATACCCCGTCTGGGCTACCGTCCACACTGTTGTCAATCGGCGTTTTCAGCCATGCAACGCCGACGCTTCCCAGTGGCTCAGGGAACGTGTATTCTTCTGCGAGTTCCGCATACTGTGGCAGCTCTGTAAGCGCAACAGCCTGCCCCAAGCTGTTCTGGTCGTTCGACCGATACAGTCTGTTGGTAATGGTCAGATACCCGCTATCGTCCACCGTGCGCCGTTCCAACAGTGTGTAATAGAATCTGTCACGGATGCTGCGTTCTGCCATGCCGATGTCGGTCATATTCCCGTCCCCGTCCCGGCCAAATACCAGAATGTTCGGTCTGCTCACAACTGCGAAGCGGAAACCGCTGCCCGTCGGGATAGGCTTTAAGCCGCTTTCTCCGCCGATCAGGGCTTTTTGCATGGCGCTTTTCTTTTTCGCGTCTGCCGCATCGAGGATTTCGGAAACAAACGCGTCTTTGCTGGATGCCGAATACTCCGAAAATGCTGTCTTTGTCAGTTTACGGACGATGGTATATGGAATCCGCTGGCACGGGTCATAATCCGGGGTCGCGGCCTTCTCATAATACAGATTCTGCCACCTCTGGATGGCCTTTTTCATTTCCGGAGATGTCATATCAACGGCGCGAAACGCCATTTCATAATCACTGTGCGGATAAATCACGCTTTTCTCCTCCTGCGTTGATCGTGATGCGCCGCAGCGCACGGGTTGCATACTGCAAGCCCTGTATATAGGCGTTCAAAGTATCCACTTCCGCCCGAAGCTGCCGGTTTTCCGCTTCAAGCGTCCTGATATCGGCTTGCAGCGACGCTTTCGCCCAAATAGGTGCCATATCCACGATCCATCTTTTAATTCTTCTCATTTCCCTCTCCGCTTCCATATCCGGTTCGTAGCGTACCGAACCGCGTCTATGTGGTGGTTGTTAAGATCTGGGTAGCCTTGCAAGACTTCCCCCGTCTTCTTGTCTCGCTCATATTCATACTCGGAAAACTCTGCCACCGTATCCGGGCACCGTTCCGGGTCAATGACAATTGCTGCCAAAGATTGCAGCCATTTCATTGAGTAGTTCACGCTCCCTGCGCCCTTTTCAGCGTCGCGGCAACGGATACCGTATGACTGGTAATCGTCGATGCTCTTCTTTTCCGCGCTATCGGCAATGACGATTTCCTCCGGGCTGATTCTTTCCAGAACGAGCGCCGCAGTCTCCCGGTTTCCCGTCCGTCTGCGAGTCAGTTCGCCAAAAATATACAGCGTCCGCCGTGCCGCGTCATAGTAACACCTGTTGAATGCCCACGGGTCTGGGTACCATCCCCAGTCCACGCCATTCAGGATTCGGTCAAACTGGGATATCTGGTAATCGCTGATAGTCTCAATTTTCAGATTTTCGAATACCTGCGTTCCGCTGCCCACGACCTCGCCCAGGTATTCATGCCGATAAGCCGTTTCGTTGGTTTCTTTCAGATGCTCCGCATCATTCAGGAATCGAGACCCCAGCCAATCGGCGGGGGTTGTCTGGTATGTGCTGTGGTGCACACGCTTTCCCTGTTTTGGTTCCAGCGCGTACCGGTTTGCCCAGTTCCGCGCCATGGCCGGGGGGTTGAAACTCTTGAAGCACATGGAGTATTCGCCACCTCGGAAAAGAGACTGCTCCACATTACGCACCTGCTCCGCACCGTCGAACTGGTCAAGCTCTTCAAACCATGCAATCCCGATATACCCAAACGGCACCTTGATTGACTTGAGCTTTCCGGGGTCATCCATCCCGAAGAAAAGGATTTTCTGTCCCGTCGGCAAAAATGTGCATTCCATTGGGGATACCGTACAGCGGAATTTGCTTGCCAGCCCAAGCTCCGCGATCGCCCAGCATATCTGTGCATACACAGACGTGCGGAGAGTATTTCCTACCTTCCGCATTACAACGGCATGGCACTGGCTGTGCTTCACCATTTCCAGAATAACTTCCACAGAAACGAATGAAGACTTTGCCGAGCCGCGCCCGCCTTTCTCCACAAGCTCATTGATTTCATTGTTTTTGACAGCCCGGTGCGATTCGTAAAACGCCGGGGAAATCAGGCTTGACAGATTACACGTCGTCAATGATACTCACCTCAGACCCGCCTTGTGCCGGTTGCCTGTCGTTCCAGCCGAAATTGCATTTCAAACTGAACTGTGCGCCGTTCGCCCCGTCACGATCATAAAGTCTTTCTTCGGCGTAAGCCTCGCATTTTGCCTTCGCGCGCAATATCGTGTCCATGAATGCCGGTTTCGCCTGATAATTCAAAAGAGCCTGTCTCCCGGTAAATCCGAGAGCAAGCGCAAGCCCTGTGACGGTAGGCGGCTTCTGGCCAACGTAAACCGGTCGGCCAAATTTGTCTGTGATGATCTCCCCGGCGCTCCCTCGCAAAATCTCGCCCTCGCAAGATTCAAAGTATTCGTCAATTTTTACCTGCATCTCTGCCGCAGACTTGTATCGTGGCTTTCTTCCGCAGGGGCTTTTCCCGGATGCCATTGTGTCACCACCTCTCATTCAGGGATAATAAAAAAGCAACTTGGTAGAGTAGCTAACCAGTTGCTCATCATGCGGAAATAGCCAATCTCGAATTGGTTTTCCCGATAAATTCTTTAATTTGCGCATATTCCCAGCCGCAGTCAACAAGGCCGCTCACAAGGCGCTCCATGGACTGCACAGCGGCAAGTTCTTCCTGCGGAAATGCGTCCCGAAGATTGTCCTTTGCGCCAAGCCCATAATCCCGGCGAAGCTGCGCCGCGTCTTTCCCGAACAACGCCCTGTAGATGCAATTCGTGTAATTGGAATACGCATGGCCGTGCATCCGCTCGTCCTCTCTGGACTGCTGTAGCGCTTTGGTCAATGCCTGGCGAACGGCAATCCCTTTTTCGCGCTCGATCAGCTTGCCTTGCAAGGCGGCTTCCATAGCGTTAAACTGCTTGATATACGCTTCCTTGAACTTCATAGCAAGTTCACCAGTATACCCCATGGCCAATAGGGTGAACCCGTCGCGGGTTATGATGAACATCGGCTGCTTGTGTCCTTGCGCGTTCTCATAGCTCGACTGTCCAAAATTGGACAGTCGAAATTCCTCGCTGCATCCAAGTTCACGAATGTCTCTGAGAACGTGCTGATGCAGTTTCCCGAACGTCTCCGCCACATCAAGGCTTGTTACCGTAGGGCGCTCCTGCTTCCCGACCTTTGCGATTTCTACAAACATTGCTATCAATCCTTCCTGTTGATTAAAATGTTTTTTGAACTCGGTTTCCCACCTGTGGGCATTTGGGGCATACTTCACCGAAAAGCGCCCGCTGTCTTTTGGCAGACAGCCAGCCCCCTGCCGACGGGTACCGGCATATTGCAGCCGGATTGTTCGCCCCGGCCTCTGTCGGCTTTGGGATTTGGAGGGCTGTACAGGATTTGAACCTGTGGCCTGCGGATTAACATTCCGTTGCTCTACCAGCTGAGCTAACAACCCACATATCCCCGGCTTACGGTGCCGGAGAACCGCTTTGCCCGTTTCCGGGTTTCGTCGCCGGTGGGAGGCCATCGGCGATATATATGGCGCGAGGCCGATTCAAACGGCCTTCTGTTGGGGAGAGGGTACCCGACTCGCTGTCTGCCGCGCCATGCAAAAAGAGGCTCAGGAACAATCCCAAGCCTCTTACGCTTTTTCTTTTTTACCAGTATAGCACATTCAAACCGAAAAATCGTCTCATTTTTTTCTCATTTTTCAGCTTTCAGTCTGCCCATACAGGCATAGCGTGAAATGTCGTAGTGCCGAATCCCGGCGGCGGTAAACCTGAGCTTTTTCAACTCCAAGTTCTTCGCACAGGGCATCGACGTTGCCTCTAGCCGGGCTTATGTAGAATCTGCTCAGTATCTTCTTTTCATCGACGCTAAGCGATTCAAGCCCGGAATCCACAAGCGACACCCATTTTCTCGCCTGTTCCAGCGAACGCGCCAGTTCCTCACGGTGAACAATATTCGATAGCATCATATCCTCCCGCCCTGAGCCGCCTCCGCTTACCGGCGTACCGTCAGCCGTGGCACTTCGGATACTCTGCATAGCGGATTCCAGCCGCGCCATTTCTTCGGGAATGCTTTTCAGGGACTGTTTCTTTGCACTGTACTCCTTTAGCTTTTCAATGGCCTCATACTTCCAGTTCATTCCGTTCCTCCTTGCATATCTTATTAAATCCCTGTATAGATGTATACAATACACACAAGATATAGAATTATATTATATATACTATACAGGGATAAAGCTATAATATTAAATTCCGTCTCCTGTTTTTCGTTTTTGCCCTCCTTTCGGTGCAATCCTTCCCAGGCGGGCAAGGCCGCTTTTCCCCATGGACGAATATGTAATTGCAGCACTTTCCGCCCTCGTGGTACCCGAAGAAATACCGGCACCCGACGCAATACTTCCTGCCGTCCCTGTACTCCACATTACCGCCCCGTTTCCGTCACAGGATAATCCGCTGCTGTGCCGTATATTCTGTCCACGCAGCTTCCTGCTTCTCAAAATATTCCTTGTCAATTTCTGTTTCAACAAAATCCAGATCGAAATCATACGCCGCCCGCCGGGAGCTGCCGCTACCAAGATGAGTATCCAGAATCTTGAACCCCGGCTTCGTGTAGTGGGCGTATATCCATCGGTATAATTCTTCCGGCTTTTGAGTTGGGTGGAATCTGCCCGCTATACCCGCAGATGACATTTTGATAACTTTTGCGTTATCGTTGAAACTGCACCAGGCATATTCCGCCATTGCCATAGAAAAGTTTTCCGGGATATTTGTTTTCAGCCATACCAAAAAGCATCTGTTCGGTGGGAGCTGAAAATAGTTCCCGCCCCAGATAATTTGTGCCTTGCTCACCCGGAAAAGCTCATTGAAATAATCCTCGCCGGGGGCATAGTCCCAGCTCACGATTTTTTTCCGAACCTTGCCGCCCACTTTCCGCCCGTCCGGGAAATCTTTCCGGAACTTGTCAAATCGTCCACCGAAGTGGGTGCCGTTGGCGAACTCCCCCCCCCGCTGCCATACGGCGGATCGACTACAGCCAAGTCAAAATATTTATTCGGATACTCCCGCATGATTTCCATGCAATCAGCGTTAAGCGCAATATTCACATCGTGTCACCTCTTTCCGCTTTCCTGTCACGGTATCTCCTTTTAGCGGCTCTCTGGGCGTGGGCTTTCTGGCACTCCAAACTGCAATAGATTTTCTGCTTGATCTTGCCCTGCGTAAATTCCTTCCCGCACTGTGGGCAGATTTTAGAAATGCCCTGCGGGGCTTCCACGTCCTCCACATCGGCCCGAATCGGCGGGTGGTATCCGTGCATTGCCATGTACTTTCCGTAGCTCATCCCGGCCTTCTGGGCGGCTATGGAGCACAGGGTGAGATAGTCTAGTTTCATGCCTTTTCCCATGGCTCCCTCCAATCACAAATCCTCAAAATTCTTGCGACATCGGCAATGTAGTTTGCCTCGTTTCGGGTCAGCAGGAACTTCCCCATCAGAAGTTTAATAAAGCGCTTACGTGTCATCCGTAGCTTTCCTCCCCTTTTTCTTTTCTGCAATCCGTTTTTTCTCCGCTTCTTTCAGGGCGTTAAACACCATGATGTAAATATCCATTGTGTAGTCAGTGTTCACCGGAATCAGCGGGGCGATAAAGTGCCAGCAGTCCATAAACGTGATATCACTTTTCATCCGGCTCGGCCTCCCGTGTCAGTTTGATTTCTGCCCCATCGTGCAGATCGTCGCTATCCAGTGCATAGGTCACCACCGTCAGCCCGCTGCGTGCTTCCACTACGCAGTTCAGGAAACCGCAGACCATACCATCGGGAATATCAAGTGTGATTTTCATTCGATTTTCTCCTTTCTCCGTAGCTGCAAAAGCCGTCCATTTCCACGCAAACAGCCTCGCCCTTGTATCCTCTGACATTTGGGTAAGGCTCGGTATGCAGCATACACATAGGATTCTCGTCTCCCTGCCGGTGGATGCAGTCCCGGCAGCGGACGATATGGAGCGTTTCAATGAACCCGTCTGCGAAGCCGGCATCATACCCCGCCTTGTACTGCCCTCTGTCATATTTCAGGGCTTTCAGAAGTTCTTCCCGATTCACCCGGATACCAATTTTTATAATCGCCTGTACTACGGCATCTCCGATAGCATCTTGGAAGTCGCTTAAATTCAAGCTGGCAGGTGGGGTGTAGCCGTTAAGTTCTTCCATTTTCATCTTCATTTCTCTCCCCATAGCTGCAAAAATCGCCAGCTTTTACATACGGTAGCCCCCCGGCAAAATCACATCCACATTCGTATTCATCCGGTTTGTAATACTTGCAATCTTTACACCGCACCACCGGCACGGAATCCACGGTGGGTGTGATTTGCGGATTTTTTAGCGCCGATATAGCTATATTAAGCGCCTTATTAACACCCTTTGTGAACGCTCCTGTTTCTTTAACCTTCTGCTCCGCCAGAAAGCGGATAAAAGCATCCACATCAATCAGCCGCATTTTCGTTCCCTCCTTCCTCCGGCGGTTCCGGGAGCGGCATCCAGTTGGTGACAGCGGTTTTCGTTAAATCCCAGCTATCAAGCACCCAGCCGTCAGAGCCAAGATACCATCCGCAATCGACGATGTTTCCATGCGAATCAGGGGCAAAAACAAGAACCTTTTTCACCTGGTTTTCCGGCAGCCTCTCGCCGCACGGAATCCACCTTGTCCGCTCCAACGCCTCCATGCCCATTCGGCAGGCTTCGTTTACCTCGTCCATGCCGTCATAGTGCTCCCGGTGTTCCGGGTCAAGGATTTCAATTGCTCGGTCAATTGTCATGGTTTTCATCCTCCAAATCCATTTTTGCTATATTGTAGCCTTTGCATCGATACCCCTTGCGGAAGCAAGACGATACAGAGCATTGCCTCACCCCTAAGAAATTACAGGCATCTTTTTCACTGTCAAAAATCATAGTTACGCCCTTTCTTTCAAGCACATATTTAACTTTATTGGCTTTATGTGCCTTTTTCGCAACGTTGGGATTACGTTTGCTTATATCCCGTATGTTTTCGCTGTAAGGGATAAATAGGCAAGCCGACCTGGAATATACTTTATTCCCCGGAATTTTGGTATCTTTGTCAAGGCAGTATCCCTTCTGCGAGACCCAATTGGTATAGCCCGCTAACTTTTTGATGTCTTTTGCAAAATTTGACAAATATTTCCACCTGTCGCAAACTTCGCAATTCGCATATGCTCGTCCTCTACGCCTTTCTTGCTGGGACTTATCGTAGCATCGCCGTAGCATTTGATACCATAGCCCATATGTTCGCTTGTCACAAGTTGGGAAATCGTTAATCCCACCGTATTTATTCATTTTCTGCTCCTTGCATTTTTGCACCGCAATGGCAATACGGATATCTCCGGCAGGCCTCACCGTATTCTCCGGCTTCCAGCAGGTGGTGCAAGTCGATATTGTCTACCCTGCGTCCACACACGGAGCATTCCAGGCATAAGGTAGATTCGTCCGCAAGCCGGATATTCCAGTTCCCATACCGCACCGGCTCCACATCGGCGCATGGTTCTGTGACCTCAAATTCCTCTGCAAGCCACCGGAACACATAATCCAGACGATATGATCCAAACCCAATGTGACATTCTCCGTCCGTTGGGTCAAAGTACCAGATGTTGTAGTACGGCTTTTCAGGGGTTCCTTCCACGACGATTCTGGCGAATGGCGTCTTTATCTTGTTCCGGTCGGAATCCGCAGTTGCCGCCTCCCGGCTGATGTAATCACTCATTTCAATTCCTCCACGTAGCACCAACTCTGGGGCGGGCGCTCTAAAAAGCATCCTGAATTTTTGCAATCAGGGCAGTCTCTTTTTGCAATCCCAAGATCAGCATAAAAACAGTCGCGGTTGTTTTTCTTGAACTCTCGTAACTCTCGCGGCTTATCGTAGATTTTAAGGTCGGAGATGTGCCAGGCAAAACAGTTTTGGCCTTTTGCATATGCCTTCAGTTCTGCATCGGTCAAACAAGCTCGTTTAACAAGCTCCTTGTGCCATTCATGGACATCCCCCGCAAGATGATGCCAATTATCGGTACAGACATTGAACAGAGACGTTATTCTGTCACAGGTAAATTCACCAATGACCTTGCCATTACACCGACCAACGGTATTTGTGCGATAACTGAGCTTGTCCAGTTCCCCGCAGGATATGGAAATATAAGGGTGATCCATAGTGCAATAGATATGGCACTTGAACGGTGTTTCCAGCTTCGGGCGGGTCTTTCGCACCTCAACGGTCTTTTCATTTCTGGCAATCTTCTCGCACCACTCCGGGCGGATGCTGATAAGTACCGCTTTAGCCATGTTCCGCCCTCCGGTTCCATGCTTCAGCAGCTTGTTCTTCCGTTTCGTAAATATACACACGGCCCAAAATCCCGCCATCGCACTCATAGCTTGCAATCGGGCATTCCGGGTTTTCCTCGTGAGCGTGGTGAAGCATAAAGCCAAGCCCACTATAGGGATGTTCTCTATATGCCTCATCATGCAGATTTCCTTCGTCATCGCACAGAACAAGGCTGACTTTACCCCCGCAAAACGGGCAGGGCTTCAATTTGATTTCGTCCATTGTTATCTCCTTCCCGCCCGGGTTGCCCCGGGCTTGTATTATCCCCACTGTTCCGCCATAGCTTTGGCGATGCCGGGGAAGGTCTTGCTGCGCTCTTTCGCCGTTCTTTTCCCTTTTTTTGTCCATACTCCAGGCCTTGCTGCCCCTCCGTGCGGCGTGGTTTCGACCCACTTACCGGCAGGTACAACCAGATCCGTAGCAAAAATCGGGGGAAGATGTTTTAGCCAGAGACACGTTGCCTTGAGATATTCATGGCCAAACATATACGGCTGAATGATCTGGTTGTATGGCGGCAGTCCGAAAATTTTCAGTGGTATTGGATTTTCAACGGCAATTCTCGGAATATCAGCATTCAAACATTTCAAGAAAAATTCAGCAGCTTCAATTCCTTTTTTGTACCGTTCCGTTTGAATTTCGCCATTGATTCGCAGTCGGTTCCCACCGGCTTTGCTTAAATATGTGCACGGCGGGTGAGCAATCAGCAAATCCCATTTGCCCACATCATGCACCTGTCCGTCCATGGTGGTCACTTGCCCCCCCTCTAAGGCTTTTAGAGCATCCCCCAGGATATGCCACTCAGGATGCCCCCCGCTGGGTTCCTGGATGTCGCAGGAGTAGGCTTCATGCCCTTTTGCCCGGAACGCCTTGCACACGGTTTGCGATTCCTCGCAGGCTATCAGAACTTTCATTCACTCTTTGCCTCCACAAACTCGCCATTTTTCAGGGTGTACGGCGTATCCGCTTTAATTTTTTCGCCATCGACATACTCCGTTTTCACACATACCGGCACGTTGCGCTGTTTGGCATTGTCGAATTTCCACTCGGCCAGCGTAATCCAGCAGCCCACCGAAGCCTTGACCACGGAGCCATGTCCGGCGCAGCAAATCACCGAATCTTCTCCTGTACAGTTGATTTTGGCGGAGTACCCGGAGCTGCCAATCTGGGCGCAGTTCCCGGAGCTGCCAATCTGGGCGCAGTTCCCGGAGCTGCCAATCCGGGCGTAGTCC
>ERZ1034920.296-NODE-296-length-41143-cov-16.504673_pt1 | contig 41143 bp, 36 predicted proteins | sample MGYA00520688_ERZ1034920 | MGnify/ENA primary metagenome ERZ1034920 (study PRJEB33766, sample SAMN09781785) | gut metagenome | biome: gut microbiome | host: Homo sapiens | place: Madagascar | study: EMG produced TPA metagenomics assembly of the PRJNA485056 data... | reverse complement strand
AGGGGGAAGTCCCGCGAAGCGGGATAGGGGGTGGCCACCGGAGGTGGCCAATTCAGCAGAATGTTTAGCGCGATTTATGCAGCAGGAAGCTCATCCCGTAACGCTGACTTCATAATCATAGCCGCCTCTGGCGGCTATCCACAACCCTCAGCAGTGGAGCTGCTGTCAAACCTGAGAACCCTTGGGCCGTAGGCCCATCAATCTTAAGAACCTTTTCCCTGCTCCTTGAAACACAACCCTTCTACACAACCTGCGGCGAAGCCGCGCCCCTTTTTACTTGCGGCGTCAGCCGCCACCACAACCCTCGGGCCGGCAGGCCCGTCAAACCTGAGAACCTTAAGAACCTTCGGCCCGGAGGGCCGTCAACCCATAAAAAAAGACCGCTGCGGCGGTCTTTTTTGTATCTCAGCATTCCAAATCCAGTTCTACCGGGCAGTGGTCGCTTCCCATGATATTCGAATGGATGGAAGCGCCTTTGATGTGGTCTTTCCATACGCTGGAGACGAGGAAGTAGTCGATTCTCCATCCCACATTTCTTTCCCTGGCTTTGGCAAAGTAGCTCCACCAGGAGTAGGCATCCTTTTCATCAGGATGGAGGTGGCGGAAGGAGTCTGTAAATCCGGCAGAGAGGAGCTCACTCATGCGGCTCCTTTCTTCATCTGTGAAGCCGGCGTTCTTGTGGTTGGAAGCGGGGTTGGCGATGTCGATGTCCTCATGGGCTACGTTCAGGTCGCCGCAGAGAATGACCGGCTTTTCCTTCGCCAGTTTCGTCATGTATTCCTTCATGGCCTCTTCCCAGGTCATGCGGTAGGAAAGGCGGGCCAGCCCCCGCTGGCTGTTTGGTGTGTAGCAGCAGAGAAGGTAATGGCTGCCGAAGTCTGCGGTAATAAGCCGTCCTTCCTGGTCATGCTCCTCTATGCCCAGACCGTAGGTAACGGAGAGCGGTTCTTCCTTTGTGAAAATGGCGGTGCCGCTGTAGCCCTTTTTTACCGCGCTGTTCCAGTACTGATGGTATCCCGGCAGGTCCAGCTCAATCTGGTGAGGCTGCAACTTCGTCTCCTGCAGGCAGAAGCAGTCTGCATCCAGGGCGTTGAAGGTGTCCATAAAGCCTTTCTTCATGCAGGCACGAAGGCCATTCACGTTCCAGGAAATATATTTCAGTGTTTTCATAGGAGTCTCCTTATTTAAATAATTAGATATGTCAGTTCTATTATACAGGGAAGAGGAGATTTTGAAAAGGGTGATAACACGCCTTTGGCGTGTGGGTTTAGAGGGGGCAGAAGGTTCAAAGGGGGGCGTGCAGCCGCGAAGCGGCTGGGATCGAAGATCGGGATCCAGAATCGGGGAGGGCCGCCTGCGGCGGCAGGTGGTGGGCGTAAATAAGATTTACCGCTATCAATCTCCCCTTTTGTATAAATGGGGGAGACGTCGACTTTAGGCGACAGAGGGGGTGCATTTTACACCTTAGAAGGGGCGCCATTATGATAAAACCTTTACAACCGCCCTTACGGGCGATGGAAAAGCACTCCCCCCTTTTGGTGGCTGACGCCACCACCTTTCCCCCGCAAGCGGTGGCGCAATAAAGCTCCGCGAATCATTTTTCTCAAAAGTTGCTCTACATTAAGCACGGGTTGTAGTCCCCCCGCAAGCGGGGGGGGACAATAAATGTGGGAGCCTGAACCTTTGCATCAAAAAAAGAGGAAATCCGAAAATCCGGATTTCCTCTTTTCTATATCCCATCAGTTTGTCAGTGATCTCATGGGGGCGGGAATCTTTCCGCCGCGGTTGATGAATTCATCGGCCCGAAATTTGTTGATTTCCAGGACGGGGGCGTAGCCCATAAGGCCGCCGAACTGGACCATGTCGCCCGGTTTCTTTCCCGGTACGGGGATGAGGCGGGTGGCGGTGGTCTTGTTGTTAATCATGCCGATGGCTGCTTCGTCGGCGAGAATGGCGGAGATGGTGGAGGCGGGGGTGTCTCCGGGAATGGCAATCATGTCGAGGCCTACGGAGCAGACGCAGGTCATGGCTTCCAGTTTTTCCAGGCAGAGGCTGCCTTTTTCAACAGCTTCAATCATGCCCAGGTCTTCACTCACCGGGATGAAGGCGCCGGAGAGGCCGCCGACGCTGGAGGAGGCCATGAGGCCGCCTTTTTTCACGGCATCGTTCAGGAGGGCCAGGGCTGCTGTGGTTCCCGGGCCGCCGCAGCTTTCCAGTCCCATTTCTTCCAATACCTGGGCCACGCTGTCGCCGACGGCGGAGGTGGGGGCCAGGGAGAGGTCGATAATGCCGAAGGGGGCATGGAGTCTTTCGGTGGCTGCTTCTGCCACCATCTGTCCGAGGCGGGTAATCATGAAGGCGGTGTTCTTAATGGTGCGGGCTACTACGTTGAGCGGTGCGCCTTTTACGTCTTCCAGTGCTCTTTTCACTACGCCGGGGCCGGAAACGCCTACATGGATGGCGGTGTCGCCCTGGGTGATGCCGTGGAATGCGCCGGCCATAAAGGGGTTGTCTTCCACGGCGTTGCAGAATTCCACCAGCTTGGTGCAGCCATAGGCGTCCTGGTCCTTGGTGAGTTCAGCCGTTTCTTTTACCACTTCGCCCATCCGTTTTACAGCGTCCATATTGATGCCTGCCTTGGTGGAGCCTACAGCTACGGAGCTGCAGATGCTTTTTGTGGAGGCAAGGGCTTCAGGAATGGAGTCGATGAGGATTTTGTCGGAGGAGGACATGCCCCGGTCTACAAGGGCGGAGAAGCCGCCCAGAATGTCCACGCCCACTTCGTCCGCTGCCTTCTGCAGGGTCTGCGCAATGGATACATAGCTTGATGCTTTGATACCGCCGGCGATGAGGGAAATGGGGGTGACGGAAATACGGCGGTTGATAATGGGTACGCCGTATTCTCTGGAAATGTCATGGCTCACTTCTGTCAGATGCTCTGCCTTCGTGCAGATGGTGTCGTAAATCTTGCGATTCAGCGTCTTTTCATCATCGGAGACACAGCCTAAGAGGGAAATGCCCATGGTGATGGTGCGTACGTCCAGTTTGTTCTGGTCAAACATACGCTCCGTAGCTAGAATTTCTTCAATATCGAGCATGGCTCCCCCTTTCAGATGCGGTGCATGGCATAGAAAATATCAGCCAGCTGGGCCCGTACATCCACGCCCAGTTCTTTTCCCAGGGCGCCCAGGTCATCCTGCACTTCCTTCAGGGATCCTTTGGCCTTCTCCATGTCGCAGATCAGGACCATATCGAAAATATCACCTAAAATGGTCTGGGAAATATCAAGGATATTGATATTCTCCTTAGCCAGAGCGGCTGCTACGCCGGCAACAATGCCTACGCGGTCAGCACCGATTACGGTTACAACGATTTTTTTCATACATCTGCTCCTTCCGTTTTTTCTTTCCCATAGAAATCAGACTGCTGCAGCCCATTTTCCTGAAAAGCTTTTCTGCAGAATGTCTTTCCTCATTATAGCATAAATGGGGAGCGCCTGTGGCGCGATCGGGATCGGGGGGCCGGGGTGGCTGGTAGCTGGTGAGCTAGTGAGCTAGTAAAACCTTTACAACCTTCCTGGCGGGCGAAGGGAAAACAAGCCAACCGCGCCTTTGGCGCGAAGGGAATGCGGCCCCCTTTGGTGGCTGGCGCCACCACCTTTCCCCCGCTAAAGCGGGGGCACTATGGACGCTTACCAATGTACCACATGACTCTGCAGGAAAGCTTAGAGAGGTTTATTCTGCCCCCTGAATAGGGGGAAGTCCGGCGCAGCCGGATAGGGGGGTGGCCGCCTACGGCGGCCAAATCACCGTAGTGTTGGTTCATGCATATGATATTCAACGTATCAAGCCGTACTCAGCTAATTGCTAATTGCTAAAAGCTAACTGCTGTCGCCTCTACGCCAAGCGTTCCATTCTGCCGTAAGGCAGCATTCTACCGGGAGATTTGAGGGCTCAGTTTCACTGGATCCACGAAACTATGAGCTCCATACCGGCATGTACCTCCGCTCGAAATGACGGGGAGCTATAGTGACACAATGCAAACCCTGTCACGCTGACTATATAATCATAGCCGCCAAAGGCGGCTATCCACAACCCTCGGCGGCGAAGCCGCCGTCAAACCTAAGAACCCTTGGGCCGAAGGCCCATCAATCTTAAGAACTTTTTCCCGCGCCCTCCGGGCTTCTCAAATATTTCCTGTACAGATACACGCAGATGACCACAGACAGCAAAGATCCTGCAGGGGCAGCCATGCCCATGGGGAAGAGGGTATCCGGAAATAAAACGGAGGCGGCGTAGGTGCCGGGTATGCGGAAGGTGAAGATGGAGATGACATTGTGGAGGAAGGAGAAGGATGCTTTCCGGTAGGCGGCAAAGCAGCCGGAGAAGCAGAAGTGGACGCCGGCTATGGCGCAGTCGAAGACGTAGGAGTGGAAGTAGTCTATGCCCATGGCGATGACTCCGGGCTCGCCGGGGAGGAAGAGGGAGAGGATACAGCTTCCTTTCCAGTAGATGATGAAGATACAGAGGAGGCCGAAGGATACGCAGAGGGTGATGCCATAGCGTAGGCCCATCCTGCCTCGTTCGTGAAGGCCGGCGCCGGCATTCTGGGCAGCGGTGGCGGAGACGGTGGACATCATGGCCGAGGGGACGAGGAAGAGGAAGCTGATGATTTTTTCTACGATGCCTACGGCAGCGGCAGCCTCTACGCCGCGGCTGTTGGCGATGGCGGTGATGACCAGAAAGGAGACTTGGATGAGGCCGTCCTGACAGGAAATGGGAATTCCTATGCCCAAGATCTGGCGGGTCCATTTCTTTCCCGGCTTGAAATCTTCCATGGTCAGGTGGAGGGGAGATAGTTTATGCCGGAGGAATATCAGGGAAAGGATTACGCTCAGCCCTTCGCTGGAGAGGGTTCCCCAGGCGGCGCCGGCGGCGCCCATATGGTAATGACCGATAAGAAGGAAGTCCAGAAAGATGTTGAGCAGGCCGGCAATGGCGATGAAGGTCATGGGGGCTTTTGTGTTTCCCATGCCCCTGAAAAAGCTGCTGATGGCATTATAGGCAACAATCAGGGGAATCCCTGCAAAGCAGACGGTGAGGTAGGCTTTTGTATCCTCCATGGCTTCTGCCGGTGTCTGGAGGGCGGAGAGAATAAGGGGCATGAGAAGGAAGAGGAGAAGGGTGAGAAGAAAGGAAAGGGGAATGAAAAGGCAGGCGGTGCTTCCCATGAGGCGGAAGGTGTCTTTTTCTTTCCCTGCACCGAGACTGCGGGCGATGGATACGGCGCTTCCGATGGCAATGCCTGCGATGATGACGATGATCATGTGCATGACCTGGCTGCCGATGGAGACACCGGTGACAGGGGCGGCGCCGTAGTACTGGCCGGTGATGAAAAGGTCTGCCATGCCGTAGAAGGTCTGGAGGAAGCAGGCTGCCAGGTAGGGAATGGCAAAACGCATCATTTTAGGGAAAAGGGGGCCGCTGGTTAAATCGTTATGGAGAATCATAGGGTATCCTTAAGTAAAAAAGACATGATATTCTTATTTCAAAAGGATATCATGTCTCATTTGGAAAGTAAAAAGAAGAAAAAGGATTCATTCAGCACTTTTTTTCATGGAAATAGGTCATCATTCTTTCAAGAAGAGGGGATACATGGGAGGGGCGGTAAACCAGGCAGGTCCATTCGTCAAAGGCTGAGGGCAGGGGAAATGCATGAAGTCCGCTTCTGCTGCCCGGCTTTAAGGGCAGGATGGAAAAGCCCCGGCCCAGGGACAGCTGCAGCAGCTGCTCGGTATAGTTTTCCACCTGCAGAGTTTCCGAGAAGGAAACGTGGTAAGCGGCTTGAAATTTATCCCTGCAGGTGTGGATGTAGGCCGGATTGGATGTTTTGGTAAGGAAGGGGAGGCAGGAGAGGATGGCGGGGATAACTTTCAGCCTATCCGCATGGCTTTCGGCACATACAAGGCACTGGGAAATCGGGGTAAGGGGCATGGTGGCGAATTTTTTTGGAAAAGAAATGGCTTCGGGGCCGATAATGCCGTCCAGTATCCCTTCATCCAGCTTTTTTTCCAGTTCCGCCGTGGGGGCTGTGTGGTAGGAAATCATCATATCGGGACAGGCCTTTTGGAAATCCGGAAGGAAATCAATGCCCTGATATTCCTGACAGGCCAGTCCCAGTATACATTCCTTGTTCTTGTCGGCCAGGGAATTAAGGAGGCTTTTATAGGAGGCGCTGATCTGCTTCATACCTTTATAAAACCGTTTTCCCTCTTCCGTGAGGGAGAGGCCGGAGCGGGAGCGGATGCAAAGGGGGCATCCTGTTTCTTTTTCCAGCCCCGCCATGTACTTACTCATGGTGGTCTGGCCGATGTGACATTTTTCTGCTGCTTCCGTAAGACTGTCCGATTCGGCGGCTGCAAAAAAGTAATGAATTTTGTTGATATCCATGATTTCCTCCCTGAAAACTTTCTTTCTGCATTATATCATTTGGAAAGGCGCTTGGGAAAAGGGGCTGACAGCCTTTTCACGGTGGTGAAATGCCAGCGTAAACTTTACACTTCGGAACTTCCCGGTCTGCATTCAATTTATGACCATTCTGTGATACAATAAATCAGTTGTGATGATTTAGATTTGTAAGAGAATTTATCAATATATAAAGGTGTCAAATCCATGAAACATATAAAAAATGATTCCGAGAGAGGTACTCGGGTGACGAAGAAAAACATGAAGGAAGCCTACAGGAAGAATCATATTTCTTCCCCTCTCAAGAAGGAGAGTCCCGGCCACTGGAAACGCTGGTGGGCCATAGCCACCCTTCTTCCGTTCTGCCTGGCCTTTTTCCTGTCCTGGTATTTTGGCGCCCCCGGAGGCTATGAGCCCTTTTCCCAGGTGAAGGTGTTCCTTCTTTTCCTGCAGGTAGGCTTTGTGACTGCCTATTTCCTTCGGCACCACTTAAAGAAGGCGGCTGTCCATCTATGGCTTACCATCGTTTTTTTGTGGGCTCTGTCGCTGATTGTGCCGTATCTGGCATCCCAGACCGATGTGCTTCTTGATATGTCTGACGTATCCGGCGAACTGTCCACGCCTCTCTATCTCTTTGTGTCCTGTCTGTCAGCGGCCTGGATTCTGCCGGGGAAGGCCAGGATGATAGCCCGCATCGCCTGCGTCATCCTGATTATTCTTTATATCCTTATCCAGTTTACCTACATCGGCTATTATTTTATCACCCATTCCCTCATTTCCATCAATATGCTGCTGGCCCTGGCCCAGACGAATGTGGCGGAGACCATGGAGTATATCGAGGTGAATATTCCCTATGCAGAAATCGGGGCCGGTGTGGCAGCCCTTCTCATTCTGGGCTGGCTCATTTTCAAGGCAAGCCGGTTCAGTTTCAACCGGGAGCAGGTGTCCCGGAAGACCTGGTTTGCCATGCTCCTCCTTTTCTTCGTGAATGTGGGTCTCTGTGCCCTTTCTATCGGCGGCACCCGCCTGGCCCATGTATATTATGAAACCTATGAAACGCTGCACAGCTTCTCAGATTTCCAGAAAATGGTGAATGCGCGTCGTCATATGCACATCAGGGACAAGGACATCGTCCGTCAGCTGAAGGCGGCGCCGGACGGGGTGTATGTCCTCGTTATCGGTGAATCGCTGACCAGGGATCACATGAATGTGTACGGCTATTCCCGGGAAACTACCCCCTTCCAGTCGGCGGCAGTGGCAGATCCGCACTACCATTTCTTCAACCACGCCTACTCCTGCTATACCCAGACGGTGCAGGTGCTGACGGAAGCGCTGACAGAGAAGAACCAGTACAATGACATGGATCTCAAAAATGCGTACTCCATTATCGACCTGGCAAGGGAAGCGGGATTTAAGACCACATGGATTTCCAACCAGTCCCGCTTCGGTGTATGGGATACGCCCATTGGCGCCATCGGCTCTGCCTGCGATGACCAGTACTGGATCAATTCCTATGTAGGCACCGATGTGGTAACAAAAGATTACGACACCGCTCTCATTCCCTATCTTCGGAAAGTGGACCCTAATAACCGCCGCCAGCTGGTGGTAGTGCACCTCATGGGCAGTCACGTAAGCTACTGGGACCGCTATCCCTCTGAGTTCTACCACTGGCCCAGAAATCCGGGAAATACAAGAAGCACGGCGGAAATCATGAATGATGAGTACGATAATTCCGTTCTCTTCAACGACTACGTCATGGAAAACATTATGAACGAAGCCACCAACTGGCTCCACGCCGACGGCGTCCTCTACTTTTCCGACCACGGTGAACAGGTGACCGAAAGACCGGGACACAATGCGGACCAGTTTGACTACACCATGGTTCATATTCCCTTCTGGATCTACACCTCCGACGCCTACCGGGCTTCCCATCCCCTGGAAGTGAGAGCCATGATGGAAAGAAGAAACATGCCCTTTTCCAACGACATGCTCTATGACACCTTCATGGGCATGATGGGCCTCACCGCCGCCCGCTACGACCCCACCGCCGACATCCTCTCTCCGAGCTTCGACAAGGACGTCACCACTTTGATGACCATGTACGGCAACGTGATGATTAGAAACGACGTGGAACAGCTGGGAAGCGACCAGGAATTTATGGATAAGGAATGGAACAGGAAAATCGAAGAAAAAGCTCGGGCCGAAGGAAATAGAAACTTCGACTGGAACAGCTTCCATAAAGTAGACATAGCCGCCACGCCCATGCCGGAAGTAGAAAATTCCGGCACCAGCCAGGAAGATTGAGGAGGCCGAAGCGAGGCTGTGGGGTGTGATAGTGTACTAGTGAGCTAGTAAGCTAGTAAAACCATACAACCGCCCTGACGGGCGAGGGAAAACAAGCCACCGCGCCTGTGGCGCGTGGAAATGCGGCACCCCCCTTTGGTGCCTTACGGCACCACCTTCCCCCCGCTGAAGCGGGAGGACTATGGACGCTCAGCATTGTGCCACAGGAGTCTACAGGAAAGCATTGAGAGGTTTATTCTCCCCCCCCTGAATAGGGTGGCAAGCGAACACGATTCGTAGGGGAGCGGTAGCGACCTGAGAATCGTGTGAGACGCTTTCCCGTGGAGGGAGTCCGGCGCAGCCGGATAGGGGGGGCCAATTCAGTGACATGTTTAGCGTGAATTAAGTAACAGGAAGGCAAGCGCGTAACGCAGGCTCCTTTCTCAGAAAGGAGCTGGGCGGAGCCCTGAGGATAGGTCTTGAGATAGCTCCAAGCCACTATGAGCCGTCTTAGGCCCCTTCAGGGCCTCGGATTTTCTGCGAAAATCCGCTATCCTCCGTCGCCTGCGGCGACACCCCCTTCCAAAGGAAGGGGGCTAACGTACTCCGTCATGCAGCACTGGCGACACTAATAATGGTAAGCACGTAACGCTGACTTTATATTCATCGCCCGACAGGGCGGTACCACAACCCTCAGCAGCGGAGCTGCTGTCAAACCTAAGAACCTTTGGGCCGTAGGCCCATCAATCTTAAGAACCTTCCCCTATGAACCCGAGCTGCAAAGGGGCCCCTTTGTGACAAACAGGCAGGGCTGTGATACTATAAGAGAATACAGAATCCCATTACATACAATTTCCCATGATGAAGAGGAGGATATATGAGGCTTCGCAGGAAACCGTGGATTGATGAAGCAATCAAAGATTATACAGACATTCTTTACCTGGAGGAACCTACTGACAGGAAAGGGGAATGGCGCAGTGTTTTTCCCCATCCGGAAAATGAGCTCCATGTGGAGTTTGGCACCGGAAAGGGGCAGTTTATTTCCGGCATGGCCTCTATTCACCCCGATGTGAATTTTGTGGGCATGGAGGTGCAGGAGGGAGTTATTTACTATGCAGCCAAGAAGACGGCGGAGAAGGACCCGCCTCTCACCAATGTGCGCCTCATTCTGGGAGATGTCAGCGAAATTCTGAACATTTTCGGCGAAGGAGAGGTGGATGTGATTTATCTCAATTTCAGCGATCCCTGGCCGAAGAAGCGCCATGCCAAGAGGCGGCTCACTTACAGGGATTTCCTGAAACGGTATGCCCTTATTCTGAAGGAGGGCGGAGAAATCCGTTTCAAAACTGACAATAAGGATCTTTTTGATTTTTCCATTGAAGAATTTAAAGCCATGGGCTGGGAACTTTCCCAGGTGACCTACGACCTTCACGCCGCTCCGGTGGAAGGGGATGTAGAAACGGAGTATGAGGAAAAGTTCTCCAGAAGGGGGAATCCGGTATGTCGTCTCGTAGCGAGACGCCCCTGATTGATACAAAGTATGCGCCTCGGGCATTGCAGAAAATGTTCATTGTGGCAGGAATACTGATTATCCTGGGGGCCTTCAATGTATATAGCTCCACCTATTATATGAATATGGAATCCGGCGCCAGTCCCTACAGCCATATTATCAGGCATCTGGTGTTTCTGGCGGTCAGCCTGGTCTTTGCTTTTGTGCTGTCCCGGATTAATTACCATGTTATTAAGAAAGGGGCTGTTCTCTGGTGCCTTGGTACCATAGGGCTTCTTCTTCTGGTGATGGTGGCAGGCCGCACGGTGAATGGCGCCACCCGCTGGATTTCTTTGGGGCCCGTGTCCCTGCAGCCTTCGGAAATAGCCAAGGTTACAGGACTCATATGGGCGTCGGCTTATCTTTCCAAAAAGGTGGATGCCCATGCAGGTATGTCCATTATGGGCCATCTGTTTCTCCCGCTGGCTGCTCTTTTTGTCCCGTCCCTGAAGAAGCAGAAGGGCGCCTCCTTTTCCGGCCTGTTCCATTATTTCACGCCTTTTTACATGCCCCTTATCATGGCCCTTCTCGTCCTGAAGCAGCCGGACATGGGCACCGCCGGCATGATCCTTATCTTTCCGGGGCTTCTCTACATTATTGCAGGCATGCCCTTTCTTGAAATTGTGATTTCCATGGGAGCAGCCTTTGTAATCTTTATCGGCCTGGCTGTGATAGCTCCCTATCGTATGGCCCGGCTGGTGGTGCTCCTTCATCCCGAGCAGTACGCCCAGGGCATGGGGTACCAGACCATGCAGAGTCTTATTGCTGTAGGCTCCGGCGGCGTGCTGGGGCAGGGCATGGGACAGGGCTTTTCCAAATTTCTTTACCTGCCTGAGCAGTACACCGACTTCGCCTATGCTGTATTCAGCCAGGAATATGGGTTCGTAGGCTCGGCGGTGGTGCTCTGTCTCTATATGGCCTTCATGCTCTACGGCCTGTCGGTGGGAAGAAAACTGAAGCAGACCTATCCCGCCCTTTTGGTATATGGCCTGACCCTCCTCATTTCAGTACAGGGGCTGGTAAATATTGCCATGGTTATCGGCTGGTTTCCCGTCACCGGCATCCCTCTGCCCTTCATCTCCTTCGGAGGCACCTCCCTTCTCATGAACATAGCCGCCCTGGGTCTCATCTGGGGCACCGCCACCCAGAGCCTTCGGGAATATGATGAACAGGAAAGAAGAAAACGGATTGCCGCTATGGAAGGGCGCCCACTCTCCTTCGGCGAACTGTCTGGCTCCGTCTACGGCTCCTGGTGAAGGCATATAAAAAGGCTGTGAAGAAATGATTTCCATTTTTTCACAGTCTTTTATTTTATAGAGGAAATAAAATGACACGAAATATTTCACTTAAGGTATACGTTTTCTTCAAAGAAGAATCTCTTCCCGCATCGCTGATTAAAAAAGGGGCTGACTCCCTTCAGGGAAAAGGGGTGGATGTATCCATTTCCTTTAACAGGGAAACGTCGGAAGAAGAAATAAAAAAGATAAAAGAAAACACCGTCCTTGCCATTTTTGACACCCCGGAAAAAGCAGGCCGCTTCGCCTTCCTTGCAGGGAAAGCGGGCAAAAAAGGCCTCGCCCTTTCCGGCAGGAGCGCCTATGGAATAAGCCTTGAAGAAGAAAATATACTCTCCTTCTTCCAAAATGAAGAATTCCACTCCGCATTCTTCTATGCAGCAGACTGGGCTTTTCCTGTCATATCCGACAGCGCCCCTGATCAGGAAAGAGAACCATTCCTTCTTTCCATTTACCGGGGCCTTATGCTCTATGCCGCAGGAAAAGAAAATACCCTCCTGGCAGCCATGGACAGGGGGAGACGGTAGGCGGGACTGGGATTGGGACAGGGATCGGGTTAATTTAGTGGCTAGTGGCTGGTGGCTGGTCCCTAGTTACTAGCTACAAGCTACAAGCAACAAGCTACTAGTCCCTGACTGCTGGATTTCTCAGGGGAAGAGGACCACGTCAGTGTTGGAAGGGAGCGCCTTCGGCGTTCGGGATCGAGGATCGGGGGCCCCGCCTGCGGCGGCAGGTGGTGGACGCCTTTTGGAAATATAGGGGCGCCAGTATGATAAAACCTTTACAACCGCCCTTACGGGCGAGGGAAAAGAGTTTCCCCCCCTTGCCCGCTTTGCGGGACTTCTCCTAAAGGGAAGCGTGTCACTGGATTCTCAGTCGCCCAAGGGCTCCCTACGAATCCACTTCCCTTGCCACCCCTCAAGCGGTGGCAGAACAAAGCTCCGCGAATCATTTTTCTCAAAAGTTGCTCTACATTAAGCACGGGTTGTAGTCCCACCGCACAGCGGGGGAAGGTGGTGCCGTAGGCACCAAAGGGGGAAAAGCCACTGCGAAGACCCTGCATAGGGCCTTCGAGTCAGCCAAAATTGGCCCTTAGCCTGCCCATAAAAGGGCCTTCCTTTTAACTGGCTGACCGTGCGTGGCTAACTCACCGCCATGTTTAGAGTGGCTTATGTGACAGAAAGGCATTCCCGCAACGCTGACTTCATACTCATCGCCGCGAAGCGGCGATACCTTTCCCTCTGAACCCTCTGAACCCTCTAAACCCTTTGAACCCTCTGAACTTTTGAGCCTTATACCAAAGACCTGACGCCCCTATCCTCCGTCGCCTGCGGCGACACCTCCTTCCTATGGAAGGAGGCTATAAAATGCGGCTGTGCCGCCACCACAACCCTCGGGCCCGGCGGGTCCGTCAAACCCAAGAACCTTTGCACCGACAGGTGCATCAAACTTTAGAACCTTTCGCGCCCAAAGGGCGCAGAACCCGGGGCCACTCCGTGCCACCTTTTACCCTCTGAAATACCTCTTTGCCAATGACCAGGCGAATCCGAAGGATTTCTGAAAGAGCCAGAGGTAAAGGGCTTTCCTGGGGTGGAGGAGCCAGTAGGCTTTGGTAATGGGGGAGAGGGGTTTTAAAATTTCCTGCGTGGACGGATCAGCAGCCGTTTTAGCGGTTATGGCTTTCTTGGCCTTTGGTTTCATTTTTCCGGAAACCAGGGCTGCAGCCAGAGCGAGGAGCAGTGCTTTCATCAGTTTGTTCATGATTATCCCTCCTGTGAAAACCTTTATATCTTATCTTAATCATAGCAGATTCGGGAAAAGAGTTCAAAAACGGGGACTTTATAAATTTTTTGTTTCTATCTCGCCTCTTGTGGTATACTTTTTAGGGAAGCACCGCTTTCCTGAGGGAGATTTCCCTTTTACTACTTATGAATGCTGGAGGATTTTATGAACGCTGATTCCAATGTACTTCTTTTGCCTTTGTGCTTTTTCGGATTATACATGATTCTGGAGGCGGCGGACTGGGGGCTCTGCCTTTCTGCGCCCCTGGTATGCCGCAGTCGGGAGGAGAACCGGGCACTGCTTGGACTTCTCCGCCCCTGCCTGGATGGCAACGAACTTTGGTATTTTCTGGGGCTCTTTATGATGGGGGCGGCTATTCCCGGCATTTCTGACAGTGTGTTCCATTCGGAAAACATTGTCCTCATTGTACTGGTGGCTGCCGGTGCCCTCCTCCGCATGGCTGCTTCTCTCCTTAGAAACCAGTTTTCTTCATCCGGTGTTATGAAATTGATTTCTGCCTTTTCCTATGCGGCACTGGCGGTGATGGGACTTGCAGGATCATCACTTCTTATGGATGACGGATCCAAATTTTCCGTCCTTGGTGTTTTCTGCGCTCTATGGGTGATTCTGGCTGCTTTCCAGCTGGGTACCCTTTACGGAGCGGTGAAGGCGGTGAACCCGCTGGCTGAACGTTTCCGTGCCGCTTTCCTGGTATCCAGCGTGTTGAACGTGGTGGTGTACATCATCCTGGCCATCCTTTTGAAGAGCCATGCCGGCGATTCCAATACCTACGGCAGTTTCTTCTGGATCAGTCTGGTGGCCACAGCTATCCTGTTCGCCCTATCCTTCCTCCTGACCCGCATGCGTCATGTAAAGGTGGGGCTGGCAGCGGCTTATATTTCCTCTTTCTTTGCCATTGCTATTTACCTTTCCGCCTTTGCTGCCGTTCTTCCCAACATTTTTACTGTGGAAACCGCTTCCCTGAAACAGGCCATGGACGGCATGCCCGGCACAGCCCTTCTGGTGATCGCCCTGGTGTGGAGCCTGGGCTCTTTCCTGTGGCGGCAGATCCGGAAAAAAGAATATTACGAATGGAAAGATCATATTTAAGGAAGGTGTATTTACATGGGTGAACTTTTTAAGACACAGCATACCATCGATGAAATGCTGGACCGCATGGGTGTGAAAATCGTGCTGGACTCGGAACATCTGACAGAAGAAGATAAATTCGAGGCGGAAAAGCAGGGATCTTCCGTGGTACTGAAAAAAGTGGAAAAGAAGGATTCCGATCATAAGGAATGAAAACAAAAAGCAGGCCGGCGCCTGCTTTTTTATTGCATTTTTGCTTCCCGCCATCGTCGCCGTGCAGCGGCTATCCGCCACCTCTGAACCCTGTGAACCTTTTGGACCCTCTGAACCCGGGCCACTCTGTGGCCCCATGAGGAATCCTTTCCTTCAACTCTCTGAAACTATATTCCTACTGGAACAATTATTCTACTTTGTGGTATAATGAATTAAGAAAAAATGTTCCAGGGAGGAAATCATGGATATCGGAGATAAGCTTGATATATTGGCGGACGCGGCAAAATATGATGTATCCTGTTCATCCAGCGGTTCTTCGCGAGCCAGTGCGGGAGGTTTAGGAAATGGTCACAAAAGCGGTATCTGCCATACATGGACAGCAGACGGACGATGTGTATCCCTTTTAAAGATACTGATGACCAATTCCTGTATTTATGACTGCGAATACTGCGTGAACCGGAGAAGCCATGATACGAAAAGGGCCATGCTGACGCCGGAAGAAATCGTCATGCTGACCGTGGAATTTTATAAAAGAAATTATATTGAAGGCCTTTTCCTTTCTTCCGGCATCATCCGCTCTCCCGATTACACCACGGAGCTTCTCATCAAAACAGCCAGGCTCCTAAGGGAGAGGGAACATTTCAACGGCTATATCCACATGAAGGGAATTCCCGGCACGGACAGTGCGCTTCTTGATGAACTGGGGCGGTACGTAGACAGGGTAAGCGTGAATATAGAGCTCCCCTCTGAAAAATCCCTTCGTCTTCTGGCGCCGCAGAAAACAAAGACGGCCATCCTGGCACCTATGCGTTTCTTTAAGGAATCCATAGAAGCCCACAGGGAAGAAAAGAAGCATTTTAAAAAAGCGCCTTCCTTTGTGCCTGCCGGCCAGACCACCCAGCTTATTGTAGGTGCCAGCGGGGAAAGCGACCGTCAGATTCTGCTTCTCACCCAGGGGCTCTACCGGAAGGCGGACTTGAAGAGGGTATACTATTCGGCCTATGTGCCGGTGATGAAGGGAAAAAATCTGCCAGCCCTCAAAAGGCCGCCCCTTTCCCGGGAGAACAGACTTTACCAGGCTGACTGGCTCCTTCGGTTTTACCATTTCCAGGCAGAAGAAATCCTTACGCCGGAAGAACCGGATTTTGACGAGGAGCTGGATCCCAAGTGCACCTGGGCTCTCCGTCACCGGGAGCTTTTTCCTGTGGAAATCAACAGGGCGTCCTATGAAATGATTCTCCGGGTGCCCGGCATTGGCGTGAAAAGTGCCCTGCGTATCATCCGCCTCAGGAGGTATGGAAATCTTTCCTTTGATGATTTGAGGAGGGTGGGGCTGGTGATGAAAAGGGCCCGCTATTTCATCACCGTTAACGGAAGGTACTATGGCGGATTTGCCATTGATGATAAGAATCTAAGGAATCATCTCATATCAGAGACCGCAGCCAGGGAAGTGCGGGAGATGAGCCTTTTTGATACTCAGGTATAGGGAAGCACTGATTCATACATAGAGTTTGTTCTTAGAGAAATTTTTATGCACTGCTTCGTCGCAGTGGATAAAAGAACGGGAATAAAAGCAGACAATAATCAGCGCTTTCCCGGGGTGGTGAAACTAAACTATGCATTTTATCTATGACGGCACCTATCCCGGCTTTCTGACAGCGGTGTATGAGATTTATCATTTCGGCACCGGAAAGCTGGAAGATATCAGAAGGGACGAAGGGGAATCATCCCTGTTCGGTATGACATACCTGGTGGATACCCGGCTTTTAAAAGCGGAAAAAGTGGCTTCTGCCTTTGAGAAGAAATGCGGGAAAAGAGCCATGGGCTGGATGTACCGTGCCTTCCTTTCCAATTTTGAAGGCAGGGAAATGAAGATTTTCTTTTTTATGAAGGAAGGATTTAAGCTGGGAAAGAAAATCTATACCCGGCAGAAAGAGCCCTGGGTGCAGGACATCCTTTCCATGTGCCGGGCAGTGGGCAATGAAACGGAAAAATTTCGGGGCATCCTCCGCTTCAGTGAGCTGGAGGACGGCACCCTCTATGCGGTCATCCGTCCGGATCATTTCATCCTTCCCCTGCTGGCCGTCCATTTCAAGGACAGGCTGCCCGGCAAACGCTGGGCCATCTATGACAGCCGGCGCCGGGAAGCGGCGGTTTATGAAAATGGCCGGGTTTCCATTGTACAGATGGAACAGGTGCCGGAGCATATGAGATACAGCTCGGCGGAGGAGGATTTCAGACAGCTCTGGAGAAACTACTATCGCCATATGGGAATTGAAGACAGACGAAATCCGGCGGAAAGAATGAATTTCCTGCCTAAAAAGTACTGGCCCTGTCTCACGGAAATGGAAGATTCCTATAACCGTGGAGACCTGCCTCTCAAAGGACTGGATGAAAAGAAGCGGCCCGGAGCAGGAAAGACGATTTCCCAGGATGCGCTGGAAGATGTGCTTCATGCGGTGGAACTCCGCCTCCAGGAAGGGGACTGCGGTCATGGCAAAAAGCAATGATTCCTTTCAGGGGGCAGGCGGATAAATTATATCCAATAACATAAGTTCTGCCTCGCACCATCTTTATTTCTACCGCAGCAGAGGGGATTGGAGAAATCCGGTCCAACGATAGTACACCTTATTACGTTAGGAAATTGCACGTCTCAGAGTCTCAATAGAATCCCAAGCATCTGTTATCCATATTCACCTGCAGCACCGCCTTAAATAACAGAGAGACCGGCAGCTGGCGGTCATTTGGAAATTTCCGTGAAAATTAATGAATACAAAAGAGGCTGTGGAAAAATGTCCAGTCATTTTTCCACAGCCTCTATGCATCAATCAGTGCTTTCTTTCATATCTTCTTTTTACTTGTCATGAAATGAAGGCATTCATAGGCTGGGCGGAGATTGTCAGGAATGATATCCGGATTTTGCGCAGCCTTTGTAGTTCCTGCTTCAGCCGATGTCCGGTAGTACCACAGCTTGTAATCCACCACCGCCATCATTTCCTTGAGCTCCTTTTCCTTCTCTTCCAGCACTTCTTTCTGGCGGGCGAGGATGGCAAGCCGGGTATGGATGGTTTTGTCTCCGTCGTCGGGGAGATTCATGAAGACTTTGATGTCCTTCAGGGAAAGCCCCGTCTTTTTGAGACACTGAACCAGACGGAGTCTTTCTATATCCTCTTCCCGGAAAAGGCGCATGCCGCTGGAAGAACGCTTCAGATTAGGGATGAGCCCCTCCTTGTCATAATAACGGACGGTGGAAACAGGAATTCCCAGAATTTCGGCAGCTTCGCCGGCAGTATACAGCATAATACCACTCCCTGATAAAAAATACTTGACTTGAAGTTCACTTTAGCTTGTAGAATAAGCTATCATAGATTTTATGTCAATAGGGATTGTTATATTTTTCTGGATCATAGATAAGGAGTAAAAGAAATGAAAAGAAAATGGATGGCTGCGGTACTGGCCCTGGGCCTTGCTGCCGGTATGGCAGGATGCGGAAACCAGTCCGCTCCTTCTTCCCGTCAGGCCTCTTCCGGCCCGGTTTCAGAAAAAATGAAACCCTATAACCTGCACCAGGTGGTGGCAGAAAATAACGAAAAAGGCAGAACCATTATGTGGGAACTGCCTTCGGGGAATGATAATTCCCTGGAATACAGAAAAAAGGGGACTGATACGGTCTACACCGTTCCTGCGTCCGGTGAACCGCTGGAAGGAAATCGGGGTATCAAAAACGGCATTGTATATACGGCAAAGCTGGATAACCTGGAAAAGGGAGAAGCCTATGAGTACAGAACCAGGGAAGGAAACAGTGTAAGTGCCTGGTATCCTCTTTCCACCGATGACGGCGGCTCTTTCAAAGCCATCGTCACCTCCGACTCCCAGAGCTCCGACTATAGTGACTGGGAAAACCTGATTCACCATGCATCAGATGCTCATAAGGATGCGTCATTCATGATTGCACTGGGGGATCTGGTGGACAATGGAGACGATGAATACCAGTGGCAGACCTGGTTTAAGAGTGTAGAACCTACCCTCTCTCGCATCCCCGTGGCGCCGGCCCTTGGAAACCACGAAGCCTACTCCCTGGACTGGAAAAATCATATGCCAAACCGCTACCTGACCCATTTCACCCTGCCGGATAATGGAAATAAAGACTTGAAAAACCACTACTATTCCTTCGACTGGGGCGATGTGCACTTTACAGTGCTGGATACATCACTTTATGAAGAAAAAGAGTGGCTGCCGGATCTTTATGAAAAGGAAAGGACATGGCTGGAAAAGGATTTGAAAGGTACAAAGAAAAAATGGAAAGTGGTGCTCATGCATAAAGACCCTCTGCAGTATGGATTTGCCGATGAAAGCAGACCTCACAGGGAAGAAGGATTTTCCGAAGAAGGGGAAATCTTCATGCCCCTCTTCGATACCTGCGGCGTAGACCTTGTCATCTCCGCTCATCTCCACACCTACCGCGACCGAGGTCATATCTATGACTTTAAACGTTCCGAAAAAGGACCGGTTTATGTTATCGACGGTCTCTCCGGCAACGTCCGCTACCCAGAACTGTGGAAAAAACACGAACTGGATGAATACGTGGCACCCCAGCCGGAAACGGATAACTATTCCATCTTGGAAGCAGACAGGGATACACTGACCCTCACCGGCTACCTTCCCGATGGGACAAAACTCCATGAAACCGTAGTGAGGAAAGGAGAACAGGGATAGGAGATAGAAGAGAGAAGAGAGAGGTTAGAAATCAGAAATCAGACTTTCTGTCGGCTGTCCGCTGCTCACTGACCGCCTTGGTGGGCATGCAGCCGCAGAGCGGCTGGGATCGAAGATCGGGGGCCGCATGACGGCGCAGATCTAGTGGCTTGTGGCTGGTAGCTGGTGGCTGGAAAAACCATACAACCGCGCCTAACGGTCAGTCGATTAAAAGGAAGGCCCTTTTATGGGCAGGCTATGGGCCAACTTCGACTGACTTGCACATTCTCTGCAGAATGTGCACAGCGCGTGGAAAATAAGGCACCCCCCTTTGGTGCCTTACGGCACCACCTTTCCCCGCTAAAGCGGGGGCACTATGGATGCTTGCCAATGTGCCACATGACTCCTTGGGAAAGCATTGAGAGGTTTATTCTCCCCCCTGAATAGGGGGGAGTCCGGCGCAGCCGGATAGGGGGTGGCCGCGGAAGCGGCCAATTCACTGCCATGTTTAGTATGATTTATGCAGCATAAAGGAAATCCCGTAACGTAAGGCTCCTTTCTCCGAATGGAGCTCCGCGGAGCGGTGAGGATAGGCCTTTCTCCAGCAAAGGCATCGCCTGCGGCTATAGCATTACTTCATGTAGCACTTGTGACACATGATGGAAGAACGTAACGCTGACTTTATAATCATTGCCCGAAGGGCAATCCACCACCCTCGGCCCGCAGGGCCGTAAACCCTCCCCTCTGAACCTTCTGAACCCGGGCCACTCCGTGCCACCAAAGGGCCTGCCCCCTTTGGTGCTGACGCACCACCTTCCCCCCGCAAGCGGTGGGACTATAAATGGGGGAGGAACCCTCTGAACCCGGGCCACTCTGTGGCCCTTATTTATTTCTCATTCACAATTTTCCAGTTCCGAAGGAGGACTTTCTTCCCTCTCCAGGCAAAGGCGTAATTTTTATAAGTTTTATCGAAGCTGCGGTTAGACAGGGATTCCATCATTTCTCCGGTGAGAAGGGGAATCCTTTTTTCATGGATTTCCGGCAGGGGAGAGGGGGGTGCTTTTCGATTATAGGGGCAGCAGTTCTGGCAGGCGTCGCAGCCGAAGATAAGAGGCGTTTTTTTGATGATTTCCTTTTCCTCTTCCTCCAGGTCTTCTTTTTTCTGGGTGAGGTAGGATTTACAATGCCATGGATTGAAGGGCTCTTTCCCTATGATTTTACCCGGGCAGGCATTTTCACAGAGACGGCAGTCACCGCAGGAAAGGGTAAGAGGATTGTCGGGAGTGAGGGAAATTGTGGTGAGGATGGCGCCGATGGTGACGCAGGAACCGTATACCGGATGGATGAGGCAGTGGTTCCTGCCGAAGAATCCTAATCCCGCCGCATAGGCAAGCCATCGGTCCACCATGGGGGAGGTATCGGTAAGGGCTTTGAATTCTTCTTCCGGATAGATGGATTTCATGTGGTTTATGATATTTTCCATGTACCGGTGATTGGTGCGGTGGTAATCTTCAGGGCGGGCGTACAGGGCAATATTTCCCATTTCCTTTTCTTCTGTCTTATAGGGGAAAAGGATGACGAAGAAAGACATGGCGCCGGAAAGGAGAGCTTCCGGGGTCATTCTTTTTTCTATTTCTTCCGGTGCAAAGGGGACAGGCCCGGTAAGGGACAGTTTTTTCGATAGCTCGTCAGAAAAATGAACACTGCAGGCGCCGCAGGCTGTAAGACCCAGAGAGCGGGCAGTTTCCTGAAAAATTGTTTTCGGATTCATGATATTTCCTTAATGAAATAATAAAAAACGGCGCTTGGGAAAAGCGCCGCAGGGTTATTTAACCATTCGCTTGGCCAGAAGTTCGCTTACTCTTTCCGTAGGCATATCATCGCTGTCATAGAGAAGGCCTTTGGGGCTCTTAATGATGAGCCGGTCCATCAGGTTCTGGCTGATAAGGTCATTGGTAGCCGACAGAAATGCCATGCATGCCTTGTCATGATAGTCTTTCGTAATCAGTCTGGACAGCCCCGGCGCTTTCAGCCGCTGCTGGAGGAAGAGCTGGTGAATGGCTTTCCAGCTTTCTTTCTTCGGGCATGCCCGGAGGAGCACGCAGATTTCATAGCCCATGTCCTTAAGGTAGGAAATATATTCCAGGGTATGGGATACATTTTCCAGAGATCCTTCCTGCAGGATGTGGTATCTTCCTTCTGCCGCCTTTTTCATGGTGAGGTCCGACAGGTACCTGCCCTGTTCCATGGAAAAGCAGGCGCAGTACTGGCCGTATTTTTTCATCAGCTCCCGGAAACGGGGATGAAAGCCGCGGAAATTGTCGCCCATGGACTGGATGATATTTCCGCCGTATTCCTCGATAATCATGGAAGACATCCGCGTTTTACCGGATCCCGGCTGGCCTGCAATGATAAAGGCCATGGGATGTTTCTGATTTCCGGCTTTGTTTTCACGGACAGAAGGCCATACGGTCTTTTCAAAAAGGGCATCCATTTCGTCCTTTTCGAAGGCGCTTTCCTTCTCAACAAGCTGGCGGGAAAACTTGGCATTTACCGGGCGGAAAATCTGGTCTGCCATGTACCGGGTCTCTATATTATAGGCTTCCTGGAGCATGCTCACCTGGGTGGACATAGGAAGACCATGTCCTTTGCGGAGCTCAATGAGTGACATCTCGCGGATGGTGGTGCGCCAGAGACTATAAAGACGGGACTCGTCAGCCCTGTCAATTTCCACTTCATCTTTCATAGTCCAAAGCAGGTTATGAATGGTGGTGAAAATCTCCGCATTCACTTCCAGTTGTATTCCCATAGGGGTAATTTCCGCTGATTCACTTAGTTCGCTGATTGTCCGCTCGTCATAGGGCATAGCCTGACCAACTCCTTTGCTAAATACATATATATTCTTCTCAATCATAACAAAGTGCAGGGAATTTGTCTATGAAAGAAATAAAAGGGTCGACTTTGTCGGCCCCCGGCTCAAAAGGTGCAGAAGGTGAAGCGGGTTCAAAGGGTGGTGGCAGGCGTGCAGCCGCGGAGCGGCTGGGATCGAAAATCGGGATCGAGGATCGGGGGACCGCCGCCCACTGTCATCCTCGCCAGCGAAGGATCTCGGTACGCTTAGTAAGTATTGCCAATGGCAGTAAATACCAGTCGGCGGGGCGGCTGTATTCCCGGAGGGGCTTGCGCCTTCGGCGCAGAGGGGCGTATGGCATCCATCGGGCCTTCGTCTCTCGGTGCCAAGGGTTGCGTCGCTGTCGCTCAGGGGGCAAAGGCCGTGGTGTGGCGCCTTCTAATTCATTGAAGGCGCCATTATGATAAAACCTTCACAACCGCCCTGGCGGGCGGGGGGAAAAGAGGCCCCCCCTTTGGTGGCTTGCGCCACCACCTTTCCCCCCGCTGAAGCGGGGGGCTATGGACGCTTGCTGTTGTGTTACATGACTTTGCGGGAAAACATAGAGGGGTTATATTCTGCCCCCTGAATAGGGTGGCAAGCGAACTTGGTTCGTAGGGAAGCAAAGCGACCTGAGAACCAAGTGAGACGCTTTCCCGTGGAGGAAGTCCGGCGCAGCCGGATAGGGGGTGGCCGCGGAAGCGGCCAATTCACCGTAGTGTCAGTTTGTATATGATACTCAACGTATCAAGCCGTACTCAGCTAATTGCTAAAAGCTAATTGCTGTCGCCTCTACGCCAAGCACTCCTTTCTGCCGCAAGGCAGCATACTACCGGGGAGATTTCTCGGCTCCCTTTCGCTGGCCCCATGAATCTATGGGATTATACCGGCTTGTACCTCCGCTCGAAATGACGGGGCAGCTATGGTGACACAATGCAAGTCCCGTAACGTTGACTTTATGATCAATGCTGCCTTCGGCGGCAATCCTTCCCCTTTGAACCCTTTCTACACAACCTTTCTCTACACAACCTTTCTACATAACCTGCGGGCCCTCCGGGCCCGCCCCCTTTGGTGCTGACGCACCACCTTCCCCCCGCAAGCGGTGGGACAATAAGTGAGGGGGAGGGAACCCTCTGAACCCTCTGAACCCTATCTCTTCAATTTCCCCAGATCCACCGCCTCCGGCGTTTTCAAAAGGGGTGATGCATTCCAGGGGTGGTCGTATTTCACCAGACATTCGGTTACCGTTTCATAGGCTGCCTGGGCCAGGGCGGCTCCCAGCTCTGAGAAGGGGCCGGCGTCGGTGAAATGAGGGCCTTCGGGGTCGGTGATGAAGGTGATGCCGTCGGTGCCTGTTCCGGTGGCAGGAAGGCCGTTATTTACATCCGCAATGCCCAGGTCCTGGAGGGCGGCGGTTTTTCCTTCTGTCAGGGTGATGAGAGCCCTGGCCATAATGCCGTCGGGAAGGCTGCCGTGAATGAGGACTATCATGTTAATAGTTCCCAGGGGAGCAAACTTCCCCTTTTCTTCCCTGTAGAGGGCAGGGGAGGAGGCGCGGCAGGCGGTTTTTTCCACGCCGCCGGTGGTAATGGCTTCCACCAGTACAGGGCCTGCTTTTATGGTTTTATGGGAGAACAGGTTAACTTTGGCGGCGGTGAGGAGGACGGCGCTTTCTTCCGGAACGGCTCCTCTCTTCAGGGCGCAGAGTTTGAGGTAGGAGGATACGGAGCCTCCGGGGAAATCTTTTTCCGAGGGGTAGAAGGCGGTGAGCTTCCGGTTCAGGGCGTATCGTATATTTCTGAATCCACCGCCGTAAATGGCCGTGGACAGGGAGCGATGAGGACGGTCAAAGGTAACCATAAGTGTTTCCGGGAATAGGAGGAGACGGCTGCCCGGCATGGAAAGCTGGATTTCTTTCATAGGATACTCCTTTAACATTTAAATGATAAAATCATTATACTATGTATGATGAAAAGAAGCTTGGCACTCCTGTCATTGAAGTGAGGGGGAAAATATGATACCATGTAACTGAATTTATCTAATTTGAACAGAACGAGGAGATTTCATGGTTATTATTCCTTATATAGTACTGGCTGCGGTGGCAGCGCTTTTCTTTGTGGTCTCTTATTTTGTTATCTGCGGATTTCCCCAAAAGAAGGGGAAGGCGGAAAAAGCGAAGGCAGCTGTCAGTGAGGCTGAGAAGAAGGAAAATATAGAAAAGCCTTCCTTTGACCATAGGGATGATTCTATGGATGATGCTACCCGCATTATTCCGGTAAAGCCCCGCCGTCAGGCACCGGTCCGCTTTGATGACGAGGAGGAAAAGACAAAGGTCTTCACCAGAAAGGATTTCGGCGAATCGAAAGAAAAGGATGCTTTTTCTTCTTCCAGCGGCAAAAGCCCTTTCCCGCCGGAACCGGAGCCCCATGTATTTACTGCCCAGCCGGACCTGAATTCTCTGGAAGAATATTTTGTCCGTCATTTCCTGAACCGCTATGGAGCCGTTTCTTCCACTGTGGAGCAGGATACAAGAAGGGTGACCCAGCATTTGATCGAAGGCCTTCAGATGAAGAGCCGGGAGGCTGTGGATACGCTTACCCATATTATGGTGCAGGAGGCCATGCAGAATGCCCAGCGCACCTATGTAATGATGCCTACGCCTACGGTTTTGGAAATAGTTACCGATGCCTTTTCCGATGTGGCCAGAGGCAGCCGTTCTGATACGAAGACCATTCTTGCCTATGATGCGCTGAAGGCCATGCCCCGCATGGAGGAAAGCGAGTTCCATGCGCTGGCGCTGCTTCTGATTTTCCATTATTCCAGAAATACGGACAATGTGGACGCAGACCATTTGAAGAAATATACGGATAAGTATATCACGCCTTTCCTCTACAAACTGCCTGACGAGTACACCGGCTACCAGCAGCTTGAATATCTGCACTGCGTGTCCCTGTCTAATAAGGATATTCCTTTTGGACAGGTGCTTCATGATTCCTATCCCTTCATTTTCGCCTTCCGCGGCTGCATGAAGAGTGAACTGGCTTCTGCCTATTCCTCCTGGCCGGAGGGCACTATCGTGGCCAGCCTCTATAATTCCTATGTGAAGCCGGCGGCGGTGGATGAATCTACCCTGTCCGGACTGTTTGACGACATGGGCATGGATGATGAGGTGACCAGAAGGAGTGTTCTTGCATTGGTGGAATCCCGTCCTGTTACCTATGACAGAAAGGAAATGGGATATATTCTGGGCAAGGTTTCGCCCAATCTGCAGAAGCTGCAGGATATCTGGGATAACAGCATGATTCGCCGTTCGTCCCTCACCCTTATGGGCATGTATATTGCCAAGATCTGCATTCGGGAAACCATAGGGGAGGATTTTGACCTCAGCCACTGGATGTAATTCTTTTGAGCGAATAAGGACAGCCGGCAGGCAGTGCTTCTCGGAAAATATTTAAAATCTGCCGCCCTGCGGCGGATTTTCTTTTTTGAAAGGTGGGATACCATGGGTATTTTTGATATCATTGGACCGGTGATGGTGGGTCCTTCCAGCTCCCATACCGCCGGCGCCGCCCGCATCGGGCAGACTGCCAGAGCTATCCTTGGGGAGCCGGTAAAGGAAGCCAGGATTACTCTTTATGGCTCTTTTGCCAAAACCGGCAAGGGCCATGGTACGGACCGGGCCCTGGCGGCAGGGCTCATGGGATATGCGCCTGACAGCGGCACTATCCGGGATGCTTTGAATATTGCGAAACAAAGGGGAATTGATATTTCATTCTATCTTTCAGAAGAGGATATGGGTCATCCCAATGTAGCCAAAATCGATGCCAACGGCATCCACGGCGCCCATGTGTCCGTGGTGGGCCGCTCCCTGGGCGGCGGGCGTATTATGGTGACCAGCATTGACGGCTATGATGTGGAAATCACGGGGGAAGAATATACGCTTCTCACCCGTCATAATGATAAGCCCGGCGTGGTGGCCAAGGTATGCGAGGAACTGGCTAAAGAGCAGATTAATATTTCCACCATGCGTCTTTTCCGTAAAGGGAAGGGCAGCGAAGCGGTGATGATTATCCATACGGATCAGCCGGTACCGCCGGATGTGGCGGAAAAGGTGAAGAATTCCAACGAAAACATTACCTATGTCATGGCGCTGGATATTATTTAAGGAGGGCTTTATGGAATACCATTCTATGAAAGAACTGTTTGCTGTGGCAGACGTGGAAAAATGCTCTCCCGGCATTATCGCCTGCCGCGTGGAAGCGGAGGAAAGCGGGAAGAGCTATGAGGAAATCTGGTCCCGCATGAAATATACCATCCCCATTTTTCGGGAATCCATCCAGAAGGGACTTTCTGACACTGCCAAATCGGCCAGCGGCCTGGTGGGTGGCGATGCTAACCGCCTTTTTACAGGCCACATGCGCTTTCTCTCTCCCGTATGCCAGAGGGCGGCTTCCTATGCCATTGCCACAGCCGAGGCCAATGCGAAAATGTACCGTATCGTAGCCTGCCCTACGGCCGGCTCCTGCGGCATTCTTCCGGCCGTTCTCTCCGCTGTGGTGGAAGAGACCAATGCTTCCATGTATGACATAACCTGCGCCCTTTTCACGGCCGGTGCCATCGGCCGGGTGATTGCGGAAAAGGCGTCCATTGCCGGCGCCGTGGGCGGCTGCCAGGCGGAATGCGGAGCAGCCTGCGGTATGGCAGCTGCGGCGGCAGTAGACCTTCTCAAAGGATCCACGAAGCAGATAGGTAATGCCTTTGCCCTGGCACTGAAGAATATTCTGGGCCTTGTGTGCGATCCCGTAGGGGGACTGGTGGAAGTTCCCTGTGTGAAGCGGAATGCCTTCCATGCGGTTCATGCCCTTCTGGCGGTTGAAATGGCTATGAACGGCATTGAAAGCGTCATCCCTCCCGACGAGGTGATTGAAGCCATGGGGGATGTGGGACGGCGTCTTCCCGTAGAACTTAAGGAAACAAGCCGGGCCGGCCTGGCAATGACGAAAACAGGCAGGAAGATCCACGATGAAATCTTGAAGAAATCGGCTATGGTGAAATAAAGACCCGGAGCACTGCATAAGTGCTTTTCGAGGCAGGAGAATCTATGCATCAGGACGGAGTACGTTTTTTAGAAAAAGAAATCACACAAATGAAGGTAGCGGTTATCGGTGATATGATGACTGACCGCTATATTACAGGCAGGGTGAACCGGATTTCACCGGAAGCACCGGTGCCGGTGAACCTGGTGGAATCCCAGCGGGAAGTGCCCGGCGGCGCAGCCAATACGGCTGCCAACCTGGCGGCCCTGGGATGTCCGGTTTTTGCCTGCGGCATGAAGGGCAATGATGCCGACGGGGCGGTCCTTTCTTCTCTTATGGAACAGGCGGGTATCGATATGTCCGGCATGATTTTAGCCGAAAATTACCATACCACTGCTAAAATAAGAATCCTTGGCGCCCGGCAGCAGATGATGCGTCTTGACTATGAGGAAAAAAAGAATCCCTCTTCCCATGACTGCCATTTCATCCTGTCATGGCTGGAACAACTTCTTCGTGAGGGACTCCGGTGCATCGTCCTTTCCGATTACGGCAAGGGCATGATTACAGGAGAACTTTCCGGGGCGGTCATTTCCCTGGCAAAAAGATATGGAGTGCCGGTACTGGTGGACCCCAAAGGTTCTGACTGGACCAAGTATGACGGTGCCTACGGCATTACCCCCAACCTGAATGAACTGTCGGACTGCGTGGGACGGGAAATCCCCAATGAGGATGAAGCGGTGGAAAAGGCAGGAAAGGAAGTCCGGGAAAAATACCATCTGACCCATCTTTTCGTCACCCGTTCCGAGAAGGGAATTACCTGCATCAGCGAAAACGGTTCGATTCATCGCGCCTCCGCAGCCCAGGATGTGTTTGACGTGTCCGGCGCCGGAGATACGGTGATGGCGGTTACCGCTGCCGCTACGGCTGACGGACTTCCTATGGACACCATTCTGGAGCTTTCCAACAAGGCGGCAGGCATTGCGGTTTCCAAAGTGGGCACTTACCAGGTAAAAAGGGAAGAACTTCTCTCCGCCTGGAGCAGGGGAGAGAATGTGCGTCTTTCCTACCGGCCCCTGACCTGGGAAGAAGCGGAAGAAAAAGTCCGCCTCTGGAAAGAGCGGGGAGAAAAGGTGGTTTTCACCAACGGCTGCTTTGACATCCTTCACCGGGGTCATGTAACCTACCTCCAGCAGGCGGCGTCTTTGGGAAATCACCTCATTGTAGGTCTCAACAGCGATGAATCTGTGAAGAAACTGAAGGGGTCAGGCCGCCCTGTGAATAAGGAAGAAGACAGAAGCTTCATGCTGGCGGCCCTCCGATGTGTGGACGAAGTGGTGGTTTTCGGGGAAGATACGCCGGAAAAGCTGCTGTCCCGCTTAAAGCCGGACATCCTTGTCAAAGGCGGCGATTACAGGGTGGAAGAGGTGGCAGGAAGGCAGTATGCGGGAGAAGTGAAAATCCTTTCCTTTGTAGACGGCTACTCCACCACCGGCCTCATTCATAAAATTCGCAGGGAATAAGCTATGGAAGACAGATATTACCATGTGGACCTCAAAAATAAAACCATCGTCCTCATTTACATGCTTTATTTCGGGGACATGGTTTCCATTTCCCCCTTCCTGGAGGTGCTCCGCCGGGAAGCTGAGGGATCTAAAATCCTGCTTGTCATGGATGCCCGTTTCCAGGAAGCGGTGAAATACAATCCCAATATTGATGAAATCATTCCCTTCGACCGTCATGGCAGGGAAAAGGGCATGGGGGCCACCTGGAAACTGGGAAAGAAAATCGGGGCTTTCAATCCCGATATTCTCCTCACCCTTCATGGCACCACCAGAAGCACTCTGCTGGCACTGGCCATGCATCCAAAACACTGGGGCGGCGAAGAGGGAACAAGGATAGACTCCTTCTTCATGGACTGGCCCATGACCATTGAAACCTACAATTCACATGCGGTGGACAAATACCTGAAAGTCTTGGAAAGACTGGGAGTCAAGGACCTGCACCACAGCGGCATGCGTACCTTTACTTCACCGGAATGGGAAAAGAAGGCTGATGACTTTTACCGTGCCCGGGGAATCAGTCCAAAAGACAGGCTGGTAGGCCTTTCGGTCGGAAGCTCTACGGCTGAAAAGAACTGGCCGGCGGAGAAATATGGAAAAACGGCGGATCATTTTGCAGAAAAAGGCATGATACCCGTATTCTTCGGTGTCCCGTCGGAACTGCCGCTCATTGAAAAGGCAGTGAGCGTCATGAAATCCAAACGGTATATCATCGCGGCAGGGAAGCTCTCCATGGGAGAATTCATGGCCGCTGCCGGACGATGCTCCCTGGCTTTTACCAATGACAGCGGACCCATGTATGTTTTCGACAGCCGGGGCGTTCCCACCATTGCCATGTTCGGCCCCAGCAATGCCAAATTCCACCATCCATTAGGCCCCTGCTCCAAGGCCATTTCCTCCTGGGACATGCCCATGGGGCCGGAACATGTGAATAAAACCATAGCCTCCGGTCAATATACCCCGATTTCCGAAATTCCCCTGGAAAAAGTGATTGAAACAGGGGAATGGGCACTTGCTGAATCGGAATCAGTAGAAAAGGAATAGAGCATCATAAAAATGCTTTCTCAGCATAGAGGAGGCATTTTTCTGTGATATAATTTATACATACATATTTTTCTATACGTTATTAATCAGGAGACTGTATGCATCTTCTTTCTGTGTTTCCTGCGCTGCAGGTTAAAAATTACCGTATATTCTGGATAACCCAGTGGATTGCGCTTATCGGTTTCTGGCTGCAGCTTACAGCCCAGCAGTGGCTGGTGTACACCATGACCGATTCCGCTCTTCTTCTGGGTCTGCTTTCTGCCTGCCAGTTTGCGCCCAGCCTTCTTTTCACCCTTTTCACAGGTCTTTGGATAGATAAACACAATAAGCGGAAAATCCTCATGGGAACCCAGCTCTTTTATCTCATCCAGGCTTCTCTTCTGGGACTTCTCCTTTGGACAGGCCATGAAACCTACCTGTGGATTCTTTTCTTTGCCTTCTTTGTGGGCACCATCGACAGCTTTGATATGCCTGCCCGCATGGCCTTCATGCCGGAGCTGGTGGGGAAGAAGGCCCTTCACAGTGCAATCAGCCTGAATTCCGCCAATTTCAATATTACCCGCATGGTAGGCCCTCTTCTAGCGGCATTCCTTTTGAAATATCTATCTTACAGCACCATCTTTTTCATGAATGCCCTGTCCCTTGTGCCTATTATCATTGCCTACAGCCGCATGGATGTGAATTCCGTTATAGAGGAAACGGAAAAGCGCCACCCTATCCTTGAAATACGGGAAGGGTTGAAACAGGCGAAGAACAACCCGGTCATTTACAAGAATCTCATCGCTGCGGCTATCGTAAGCGGCCTCATTTTAAATCTGGGCACCTACGGCCCTCTCTTTGCTGACCGGGTGCTTCATGAAGGCATCGACGGCTTCGGCTCCATCCTTTTTGCCGCCGGCGCCGGATCCATGGTGAGCGGCCTTCTGGCCGGAGCGTCGACAAGACATCTGTCCAACACCATGATATTCCGGGCGGCCGTTCTCTGTGGTGTTCTTCTCATGGCAGTGAGCTATGTCCATTACTTTATTCCTGCCCTCTTTCTTTTCGCCCTTCTTGGCTTTTTCATTATCGCCTTCATTGTGAACTGCAATACAGTGATCCAGATGGCGTCGCCCAAAGAATTTCTGGGCCGCATCATGGGCCTCTATACCTTTGTCTTCCTGGGAAGTGCACCCTTTGGTTCTCTGCTTGTCAGCTTCATTATCGAGCAGGTAGGCACCTCCCTGGGACTTCTTCTGGTAGGGGCCCTGGCCATCGGTCTCCTGGTCATTTTTGCCCGGCCTGCTGATGAAATGCATTCCCTTTCGTAAAAGGAAGAAACAGAAAAAGTGTATACACTTTTTCTTGAAATAGTTATAAAATTCTTCTTATGCAGGGGCCTTGCCTTTTAATATGGTTTCCGCTATACTACAGACATAGAATTTCAGAAAAGCAAGGGCGCTGATTATACATCAGCGCCTTTTGCTTTCAGCGAAGATGCTGCCACCGGGCGGCATCTTTTTGCATAGGCAATGACTTTCATTCATATATCAGACAGGACGGATGTCCTGCCATTACAGGAGGTGTTGATGATGCGAAAGCCGAAAATCGGGGTTATGCCGCTGTGGGACGAAGAAAAGGAAAGTATATGGATGCTCCCCGGATACATGGATTCCATTAAAGAAGCGGGTGGGATTCCCGTCATTCTCCCGCTCCATCTGAAGGAAGAAGAATTTGACGAAATCGCCAAAGACTTTGACGGATTCCTCTTTACCGGCGGACAGGATATATCGCCTGCCCTTTACGGAGAAGAGAAACGGCCCCTCTGCGGACCGGTATGCTCCATGAGAGATAAACTGGAAACCATGGTGTTCCGCTACTGCTGGGACCATGATGTACCGGCTCTTGGTATCTGCCGGGGCCTGGAGCTTATGAATGCTCTCCTGGGAGGCACTTTGTACCAGGACATTGCCTCCGAATGCCCCACCCTCCATGCACCGAACCATGTGATGGACTTCTCCTACGACTGGGTGGCCCATTTCAACAGTATCCTCAAAGGAAGTCCCCTCTATGAAAGGCTGGGCGTTTCCTTCCTGGGTGTCAATTCCCTCCATCATCAGGCAGTGAAGACCCTGGCCAAATCCTTAAAGCCCATGGCCGTATCGGAAGACGGCCTGGTGGAAGCAGCCTATGCACCGGAAAAGAAATTCCTGTGGGCCGTGCAGTGGCATCCGGAATACTCCTACACCTATGACGGCCTGGACATGGCCATCTTCGAAGCCTTCACCGAAGCCGCCGGCCGTGGTATGTCCACCCATGTATCTCCTTTCCTGCCGCCGGATTATACCACCACCGATACCTTCCGCCTGGGGTAGGAGGGGAAAAATATAAATGGTCAATGAATGGGGCGCCCTTTGAAAAAGGGGCGCTCTTTTCTGTGGGCTGGTGCCGGCTATCGGCTATCGGCCTTGGCGGGCGCCCCTTAAATAATGAAGGGCGCCAGTATAAATAAAATAAAACCTTACAACCGCCCTAGCGGGCGAGGGAAAACAGGCCAACCGCGCCTGCGGCGCGTGGAAAAGCGTTCCTCCTTGCCCGCTCCGCGGGACTTACCCATAGGGAAGCATGTCACTGGATTCTCAGTCGCCTTGGGCTCCTTACGAATCCAGTTCCTTTGCCACCCCGCAAGCTGTGGCAGAACAAAGCTCCGCTAGGCTGTAATCTCATAAGTAGCTCTAAGCAAAGCACGGGTTGTTGTCCCACCGCACAGCGGAGGGGAAGGTGGTGCCGTAAGGCACCAAAGGGGGGAAGGCCACCTGAGGTGGCCAATTCAGCAGAATGCTTAGCGGGACTTAAGCAGCAGGAGGAAAAATCCCGTAACGCCCTTGCCACCCCGCAAGCGGTGGGACAATAAGTGAGGGGGAGGGAACCCTCTGAACCCGGGCTGCCGGCGGCCCCTTGCAATCCCATTTCCTTTTCCATACAATAAGAGTACCTGTCTTTAAGGCAGACACTTTCTGATTTCGTTACGGAGGGCTTATGGATTCATCTTCACCGGCATGGAAGGCGCTGCATGAGGCTTTCCCCCGCACCATACCCATATTTGCAGGTTTCTGGTTTCTGGCTTTTGCCTATGGCTTTTATATGTATACCCTGGGATTTTCCTTTATCTATCCCACACTGATGGCTATGATTATCTTTGGCGGTTCGCTGGAATTTGTGACGGTGTCCATGCTGCTTTCTCCCTTTGCACCCTGGCAGGCGCTGGTAGTGGCGCTGACGGTGCAGGCGCGCCATCTTTTCTACGGGCTTTCCATGCTGGAGAAATATAAAGGTACCGGCTGGAAGAAGCCTTTCCTTATTTTCTGGATGTGTGATGAAACTTTTGCGCTGAATTATTCCTCCACTATTCCTTACGATGTGGACAGGGGGTGGTACTATTTCTGGGTGTCATTTCTCAATTATTTCTACTGGGTATCCGGTGCTCTGTTGGGAGGACTTCTGGGAACGGTGATTCAATTCAATACCAAGGGCCTTTCTTTTGTGATGACATCCATGTTCCTTGTGATTTTTCTGGAACAGTGGCTGAAGGAGGAAAAGCATTTTACCGCCCTCATAGGCCTTGGCATTTCTCTGGGAGCCTTGTACTTTTTCGGCGGGGACTCCTTTATCATTCCCGCCATGGCAGGTATGATGCTGGTGCTTACCATTTTTAGAAAACCTCTGGAGAAGGCAGGTGGATTTTTATGAGTTCCATGCCTTTGTGGCAGCAGGCAGCCACTATTCTTCTCTGTGCCCTGGGGACCATGGTTACCCGGTTTCTGCCATTTCTTATTTTCAAGCCGGGAAGCGGACTTCCTTCTTATGTGAAATACCTGGGGAAAGCGCTGCCTTCTGCGGTTTTTGCGCTGCTGGTGGTGTACTGTTTGAAGGATGTTTCCCTCTTTTCCGGCAGCCATGGTATTCCGGAGGCGCTTTCCATGGCGGTGACCACGGCGCTCCACCTGTGGAAAAGGCAGATGCTTCTTTCCATGGCCGGCGGTACCATCTGTTATATGATGCTGGTGCAGTATGTGTTTTAAAAAATTAAAATAATTTGATATGTCCGGCCCCTGAATATGATCTTTCTGCATTCAGGGGCTTTTATTTTAATTTTTTGATAAAAGTTTCTCTATTTTCCTGTCGTATATGGTAAAATGATATGGTGCAATCAAATTCATTAAAAGGAATGGAAAATCACAGGTTTCTGTGGATTCCTGCCGGAGTAGGAGGACAGGATGGCAAAGGATTATTCTTTTGATGTGGTGTGCCGCACTGATTTACAGGAGGCGCAGAATGCAGTAAACCAGGCTGCCCGGGAAATCGGTACCCGTTATGATTTCAAAGGAAGCAAAAGCTCTGTATCCCTGGAAGAGGGACATATCACACTGATTGGTGATGATGATTTCAAGCTGAGGCTGGTACGGGATATCCTGAACACAAAGCTGGTGAAGCGGGGGATTTCCCTTAAAAATATTAAAGACGGCAAGAAGGAGCCGGCTGCCGGCGGTACGGTACGCCAGGTGCTGGAGCTTCAGAACGGCATTTCTTCGGAAATGGCCAAGGATATTGTAAAAAGGGTGAAAGCGTCCAAAATCAAGGTGGCTGCTAAAATTAACGGTGATGAAGTGCGAATCAGCGGGAAAGACAAGGATGCGCTCCAGGAATGCATTGGCTTCCTGAAGCAGCAGGATCTTCCGGCGGATTTACAGTTTGTGAATTACAGATAGAAGAGATGAAGGGATTATGAAACCAGAGGAAATGATTGGCAAAGTGCTCCGTGAAGGACACACCACCGGCGCTACTGCGGCAGGGGCCATGAAGGCGGCAGTGCTTGCCATGAGAGGAGAATTTCCCAAAACGGTGACGGTCCTTTCCCCCCAGCGTCAGGAAATCGTGATTCCTGTGGAGTCGGCAGAAGGGGATGCGCATCAGGGAAGCGCTACCTGTCTGAAGGATGCAGGGGATGATCTGGACTGTACCAATGGAACTCCCATTGTAGTGACAGTGGAACTGAAAGAGGAGCCGGGCATGGAGCTTAAGGCAGGAAAGGGCGTGGGCATTGTGACCCGGCCGGGCCTGCAGGTGCCGGTGGGGAAACCGGCCATCAATCCGGGGCCCCAGATTATGCTTCGGTATGTGTATGAAGAGTTTTTCCATAAAGACCAGGGAATCGTCGTGACAGTTTCCATTCCCAAGGGGGAGGAGCTGGCAAAGCAGACATTGAATCCTTCCATCGGCGTAAAGGGCGGGATTTCCGTCCTTGGCACCACAGGTATTGTAAAGCCCATGAGTGAGGATGCCTACAAGCGGAGCCTGGCGCCTCAGGTGCCGGTGGTTTGGGCGTCCGGTTTCCGCACGGCAGTGCTGTGCCCGGGACGAATCGGAGAAAATGCGGCTAAGATTATGGGCATCCCGGAGGGAGCCATTATCGAAACAAGCAATTTCATCGGTTTCATGATGGAGCAGTGCATTGCCCGGGGCTTTGACAAGATGCTTATTATCGGCCATATGGGAAAACTGGTGAAAGTAGCTTCCGGCAGTTTCCATACCTATAACAGGAACAGTGACGGCCGTATGGAAACCATGGCAGCTTACGCTGCCATGAACGGCGCATCTCCTTCGGTGGTAAAGGAAATCATGGAATGCAATACTACTGACGGGGCGGCCATCATTATTCACAGGGAACACCTGGATATGGTCTATGGCCAGATGGCGGAAAGAGCACAAGTCCGTTCTGAGCGGTACATTTTCGGGAAATCGAAGGTGGGCGTCATCTTTGCCGCCATGGACGGTACCATTCAGGCCATGAGCAGTCATGCAAAGGAGATTTTGAAGGAAAACAAATGGATCATACATTAATCGTAGCAGGCATTGGTCCCGGCGGCCGCGAATATATCCTGCCGAAGGCCCTTTCTGCCATAGAAAATGCCCATTACCTGGTGGGCGGAAAAAGGGCGCTTCATGACTACGCCGGAGAGGGGCAGGAAACCTATCCGGTCACCGGAAAGCTTTCCCTTCTGGCAGAATGGCTGGAAGAGAAGCTCACCATCGGTGATGTGGTGGTCATGGTGAGCGGCGATCCCGGTTTCTACAGCCTCCTTCCATGGCTGAAGAAAAGGTTCCCCGAAAGTCCTCTGCAGGTGATTCCCGGGATTTCTTCCGTGCAGGCGGCGTTCTGCCTCATTAACGAACCCTGGCAGGGGACCAAGTGGCTTTCCTTCCATGGAAGGGTGCCGGAAGAAAGGGATACGGCCTATGAAAAAGGGAAGAAGCTGGCTTTTCTGACGGATTATGAACATAATCCTGCCTACATTGCCGGTTATCTTATAAAGCAGGGGTGGCCGAAGGAAACAAAAGCCGCAGCCTGTGAGCATATTTCCTATGAGAACCAGCATATTTCAGAGTCCTCTCTGGAAGATATGGTATCTCTCGAAGGTTTTGGTGAATCAGTGATGGTGGTGATAGGGTAAGATGCACAGATTTGGTATTCGTGATGAGGAGTTTATTCGGGGAAAGGTACCGATGACGAAAGCAGAGATTCGTGCCATGGTCATGGTGAAGGCAGGAATTCGCCCGGAGGATCGGGTGGCTGACATCGGTGCAGGTACGGGATCCATTTCCATTGAAGCAGCCCTGGCGGCTTCCAAGGGGGAAGTGTATTCCATCGAAAGAAATCCGGAAGGCATTCGGCTGATTGAGGAAAACGCCGAAAAATTCGGATTGAAAAACATTCACACCATTCAGGGCGTGGCTCCGGCGGCCATGGACAGCCTGCCGCCTCTTGATGTGGTGATTATCGGCGGCTCCAGCGGCAATATGCATGAAATCCTTGACAGGGCGGAAACGCTCCTGCCAAAGGGCGGGCGTATCATCCTGACCGCGGTCACTGCGGAAACCACAGGGGAAGTGGTGCGGGAATTTGAAGACCGTCCCTTTACCCTGGAAGGATTCCAGATGCAGATTAACAGGCTTAGGAAATTGGGAAGGTATCATTTATATGATCCCCTGAGCCCTGTATTTATCTTTACTGCAGAAAAAATTTGAGGAGGTTTTTATGGCAAAATTATATTTTATCGGTGCAGGCCCGGGAGACCCGGAACTGATTACCCTGAAAGGCAAGAGACTGATCAGCGAGGCTGATGTAATCATTTATGCCGGCTCCCTGGTGAACCCGGAAATTCTGAAGTACGGCAAAGAAGGGGCTGAAATCTACAACAGCGCCACCATGAATCTGGATGAAGTGCTGGAAGTGGAAATCGAAGCTCTGAAAGCCGGTAAAAGGGTAGCCCGCGTTCACACAGGGGACCCTGCCATTTATGGCGCTATCCAGGAGCAGATGGACGGCCTTCGTGCTGCCGGCATTCCGGACGAAGACTTTGAAGTGGTGCCGGGGGTAAGTTCCTTCCTGGCTACCGCTGCTGCCCTGAAGCAGGAATATACGCTGCCCGGTATTTCCCAGACAGTCATCATTACCCGTATGGAAGGAAGAACGCCGGTGCCGGAAAAGGAAAAGCTTTCTCTTCTGGCTGCCCATCAGGCTACCATGTGTATTTTCCTTTCCGTCCATGCCATTGAAAAGGTGATGGCAACCCTGAAAGAAGGGGGGTATCCGGGAGATACACCGGTGGCCATCGTGGCAAGGGCTACCTGGCCGGACCAGCGGATTTTCCGGGGCACCATCGATACCATTGCCGACATTCTCCATAAAGCGGGTGTCGTGCGCCAGGCTATGATCGTAGTGGGTAAAGTACTTGACACGGACTATGATCTGTCCAAGCTCTATGACAGCAAATTCACCACCATGTTCCGTAAAGGAACCGATGAAAAATGAAGTACGCAGTGATTTCAATCTCCAGGGAAGGAGCCGCTCTCGGCGCCCGGGTGAAAGCGGGGATTTCCGGAGAAGGAACGCTGTACGAAAGAAAGGGTTCGGAAAGCGGTGAGAAGGCGGAGTACTTCAACCGCACCCTGGCCCTGACGTCCGATATCTTCTCGAAGTATGACGGCCTCCTCTTTATCATGGCCTCCGGTATCGCTGTGAGGGCCGTAGCTCCCCATGTGGTGAGCAAAGCTTCTGATCCTGCGGTGCTGGTGATGGACGAATGCGGAAAGCATTGTATTTCCCTTCTGTCCGGTCATCTGGGCGGCGCCAATGCCTGGGCAAGGGAAGTGGCGGCAGCGGTGGGAGCGGATCCCGTCATTACCACTGCCACTGATGTCCATGAGAGACGGGCCCCCGACGATGTGGCCAGAGAGCTCATGATGCGGGTGGAACCCCTGGGCGCTTTAAAACCGGTGAACAGCCTCATTGCGGGAGGAAAAAAGGTATCCTGGTTCCTTGATATGGAAACAGAGGGAGCGGAATCCATAGGAAAACGTCTCTCTGAAAAGGGGATTTCCTTCCTGCCCCTGTCGGACCTTCCGCAGGAGGACTTCCAGGGCTGCGTCATGATTTCCAATGGAAAAGTGCACGTGGACAAGCCCTTTGTGAGACTGATACCTAAAAATCTTTATGTCGGCATAGGCTGCAAAAGGGGCACTCCGGAAGCACTGATAGAAGAGGCTTTCCAAAAGGCCCTTTCCGAGGCCCGGGCCTATGAATACCAGGTGGCATCCCTGGCCAGTGTGGATGCCAAGGCCGATGAAAAAGGCCTTCTGGACTTTGCCGGTCATCATCATCTTCCGATTCATTTTTACAAGGCAGAGGAACTTAGAAAAATGGCGGAGGAGTATGATTTACCTATATCAAAATTTGTAGAAAACACGATAGGAGTGGGAAACGTATGTCAATCAGCAGCGTTAATGGAATCAATGAAGGGAAAAACGCTTCTGCCGAAAACGAAGTTTGCAAGTGCCACGGCGGCCATTGCCCTGGGATTATCCGGGTCATCGGCATTGGACCGGGACATGAGGAAGAAATGACTCCCAAGGCAGTAAAGGCTTTGGAAGATTCCGATATTATTGTAGGCTACAACACCTACATCGCCCTGGTGAGAAACCTCATCGGCGATAAGGAAGTCGTAGGAAACGGCATGCGCCAGGAAGTGGACCGCTGCCAGAAGGCAGTAGACCTGGCTGTGGAAGGACACAGCGTAGCTGTCATTTCCTCCGGTGACCCCGGCGTTTACGGCATGGCTGGTCTGGTGCTTGAACTGGTTCAGAAGGTGCCTGCTGAAAAACGCCCGACCTGTGAAATCATCCCCGGCCTGACCGCTGCCAATACGGCAGCCGCCGCTCTGGGAGCACCGCTTATGCATGACTATGCGGTTATCAGCCTGTCCGACCTCATGACTCCCTGGGATCTCATTAAGAAGAGAGCCCGTCTGGCAGCAGAAGGGGACTTCGTCATTGCCATTTACAATCCAAAGAGCCGCGGCCGTGCCACCTATCTGGATCAGATCCGCGATATTGTGCTGAAATACCGCAAACCGGAAACCCCGGTAGGCATCGTCCGCAAGGCAGGCCGTCCCGGCATGACTGTCACCGTTTCCAACCTGGAAAACCTTCCGAAGGAAGATGTGGACATGCAGTCCACCGTCATCATCGGCAACAGCAACACCTATGTGGCTGACGGCATCATGATTACACCAAGGGGGTACAAGGTTTGATCTGGATTATTTCCGGTACCCAGGACGGCAGGGAAATCGGGGCGGAACTGGCTGACCGTGAAATGGCAAAGCCGGAAGAGAGCCGCCGGGACATCCTCATGACCGTAGTGAGCCAGTACGGCAAAGTACTGGCTGCCCATAAGGGTCTTGACATCAAAGTGGGCCGTTTCAAGAAAGAAGATATGGTGCGGGTAATCCGTGAAAAAGGAGTCACCCTCATTCTGGATGCCAGCCATCCCTATGCGGCCATTGTGTCTGAAACAGCCCTCTCCGCCTGCAGGGAAACGGGCATTGACTATGTACGTTACGAACGGGCGGAAATTCCCCTTCCCGATTATGACAAACTTTATCATGCCAAAGATGAGTTTGAAGCAGCAAAACTGGCAGGCAGCCTGGGAAAGAGTATCCTTCTCACCACCGGCTCCAAAACCCTTCCTGTCTTCGTCCATGAACCTGCCCTTCAGGACAAGACTATCTGGGCCAGAGTGCTTCCCGTGTCCAATGTGATTAAAATGTGTGAAGACCTGGGCATGAAGGCAAAGAATATTCTGGCCATCCAGGGGCCTTTCTCCTATGAAATGAACCTGGCCATGATTCATGACTATCACTGCGATGTCATGGTGACTAAGAACAGCGGCCTCATCGGCGGCAGCGATACAAAACTGAAAGCTGCCATGGACAGCGGCATTTCCGTCATCGTTATCGACAAACCAAAAGCAGATTTGAAAGGCGTTCCTGTGTTTGATACACCGGCAGGCGTCCTTGCATATATGGAGGAACATTATGGATTTCATCAAAAACCCGAGAGCCATTGAAGAAAAGAGCATGGATCTCATTGATCCATTTATCAGCGACATTGACCTTACACCGGAAGAAGTGACCGTTTACTCCCGCATGATTCATGCATCCGGCGACGTAGACTACGGCCACCTGATCCGTACAAGCGAAGGCGCCGTAGAAGCAGGTATCAAAGCCCTGGCCGGCGGCTGCAATATTTACTGTGACGTAAATATGGTAAAAGCAGGCATCAACAAAAGAGCCCTTTCCGCTCTTGGGGGAGAAGTGTTCTGCCGTGTGGCGGATCCGGAAATCGCAAAGATTGCCAAAGAAAAGAACATCGCCCGTTCCATGGCAGCCATGAACTCTTTCGGCAAAGACCTGAACGGTTCCATTATTGCCGTAGGCAATGCACCCACTGCTCTCTATGAAGCCATTCGCATGGTGGAAGAGGACGGCATTCGCCCGGCCCTCATCATCGGTATCCCCGTAGGCTTCGTAGGCGCTGCTGATTCCAAGGAACAGCTGGTAAGAAAGGCTCCCTGCCCCTACATCACCGTCAGAGGCACCAAAGGCGGCAGCTCCATTGTCGCTTCCTGCGTAAACGCTCTCATGTACAACCTGGTGAAGAGAGATAACATGCTCTACGTACAGGGGAAGAAATAAGATGAGTGGGCTGGTGAGGTAGTGTGACGAGTCAGGCGGGAAGTATAGCGCGTAACGTAAGGCTCCTTACGGTCAAGCGATTAAAAGGAAGGCCCTTTAATGGGCAGGCTAAGGGCCAATGTCGCTTGACTTGGCAATCCTATGCAGGATTGCCACCCGCAGGAAGGAGCTG